>ERZ808245.41-NODE-41-length-92567-cov-5.577374_pt1 | contig 92567 bp, 80 predicted proteins | sample MGYA00521243_ERZ808245 | MGnify/ENA primary metagenome ERZ808245 (study PRJEB31516, sample SAMN03275576) | gut metagenome | biome: mammalia-associated habitat; material: feces | host: Papio cynocephalus | place: Kenya | collected 2012-07-07 ... | reverse complement strand
ACTCATTGCGGAGCGTATGATTAAGAGTCAGTTGCTCTACCAACTGAGCTAACAGTCCACAAAACTCATTTAGTGTTGTCAATCACAAATTGACTTAATAAGTATATAATACGCTGCTCAATTTGTCAATATTTTTTAGCAACTTTTTAGTGACACGCCACAATTTGCAACAATACTTGCTTGAGTTAATTTAATTGCAAGCATTCACAAAACTTTTTCGACCAATGCAAATACAAAAAATTGTAAATTTTTAAAAGTGTGGTTAAATTTTTTCAAATATTTGCAAAAAAAATGTTGAGAATTTGTTAAAACTCTCAGCATTTTTACATAATGCTTGCTACAATGCTTAATATTTGTTCTAATTCCCCTTGTTTTTTAAAGCGGTGGTCTGCACCTTTTATATAATAAAGTGTATAATCTTTAAAATTTGATTTATAGAAGCTTTCATTTTCTTTTACATTAACCACTTCATCTCGGTCACCTTGAATAATATTGATATGTTGGGAATATATGCAGTTTTTTAAACTATTATTTTTTAAATCTTGCACAAACTTTTTATCAACAAAAATTTCTTTTGAATATCCTAAATTTACACCATTAGATGATAAATCATTTAATGATACATTGTGATCTTTCAAAATGCTGTTTATTAACACTTTGTCCATAAAAATTGCAGGAGCACGCAGGACTATGTTATTAAAAACATATTTTGTGTTTTTTAAGTAGTTTAAAAATAAATATGCTCCAAAACTTGTTGCAAAAATAGAAATCGGCCATTCTCCATATTGTTCTTCAATATATTCAATTATTGTTGATAGATAGTTTAAACATTCATATAGATCTAATTTATTCATTTTATCTTCGCCATGACAAGGCAAATCAAATGAAACTACTAAAGTTGTATTATCAAATTTTTTTGCAAGTGCTTCAATAACCGAGCTATCTTTATCCCCAGCAAAACCATGAATTGCGATGATAACATTTTTCACTTCATTGCGTGGACAAAAAAATTTACAATAAATGTCTTTTATTTTTTTATTTACAACACTCATCTTCATTCCCCCTTTATGTTAGACATTTTTTGATTGAAGTATGTTTTGATATATATATGTTAAAATTTTTTATCTATTTAAAAAACTTTGCAGGCATAAATATTTTTTGAAAAATATTTTGACTTAATATTATAGCATATTTTAGTTAATATGCCACATCTATAAAGCAATAAAAAAATCCAAAAATAATTGCTTTTGGATTTTTTGTTTGTTTATGGCATAATGCGTTTTGGACCACGGAACAAGAATGTTGATTCTTTTATGCTTGAAAGTTTAAGCATTTTTGCAACAAGTCTTGCCATTCCAATGGCAAAGCCACCATGTGGTGGGCAACCATATCTAAAAAAGTCAACATAACCTTGCATATTTTTTGGATTTATGCCCTTTTCTTTTATGTTTTCAACAAGTTGCTCGGCTCTGTGCTCTCTTTGTGCGCCACTGGTGATTTCGCAATCTTTAAACAACAAGTCATAACTCTTGCAAAGAGATGCATCATCTTCGCACTTCATACTATAAAATGCACGCTGACTAAATGGGTATTCGGTGATAAACACAAATTCTGAGCCAAAGTTTTTAATTGCATAGTCGCACATCAATCTTTCACTTTCGGTGTCAAAATCATTGCTTGCACCAACATAGTTATATTCATTTTTCAAAATTTCAAGTGCTTTTTGATATGGAATTCTTGGAAAATCTGCTGTTGGAACTTTAAGTTCAACACCAAACACGTCCTTAATTTCTTGCGCATATTTTTCGCTTACAACCTTAAAGGTGTATTTAAGCAAGGCTTCTTCAAAATCCATAACATCTTTGTGAGAATTTACATAACTCATTTCAACGTCAAAACTTGTAAATTCGGTTGCGTGGCGTGCTGTGAAACTTTGCTCTGCCCTAAAGCAATCGCCAAATTCAAAAACTCTTTCAAAGCCACTTGCCATTGCCATTTGTTTGTATAGTTGTGGGCTTTGAGTTAAGTATGCAGGTGTGCCAAAATAGTCAAGTTTAAAAACTTCACTGCCACCCTCACTTGATTGTGCAGAAATTTTTGGAGTGTGAATTTCAACAAAATTGTTAGAAAGACAAAAATCTCTAATTGCTTTTTCTGTTAGTGTTGCAATTTTAAACACAAGTGCCTTTTTTTCATCTCTCAAATCAATCCAGCGATAGTTCATTCTTTCTTCAATTTGGGCTTGGTCATTGATTGGCAATGCCTCTGCCTTTGAAAGCACAACAACTTGTTCTGGAATAAGTTCCATTCCGCCAAGTTTAACATAGTCATTTTTAATTGCAGTGCCAACAATTTCAACAACACTGCCAACAATAAGGCCACTAAAAACTTGTGCAACTTGTGGCAATTTTTCTTTTTCAACTGTCACTTGCATTTTGCCGGTTGTGTCTTGCAAAACAATAAATTGCATACTCTTTTTGTCACGCAAATTTTCAATGAAACCAGCAATTTTAACTTTTTCATCTGCTTTAACATCTTTAATATGTGTTCTGTTCATATTTTCTCCTTGCTCAACTTTTGGCTTAAAACAAAAAAGCCTAAAATTGACATTTCAATTTTAGGGGCGAATTTATCCGCGGTGCCACCCTATTTTGGACTTTTGTATTTCTAACGCAATAACCCGGCAATCCCTAAATTTCTTTTTGAAATTGCAGTTCCAACAAGTGTCGCCCTTGCAAACGCAAGCCTTGTTATCATAACCATTGCATAAATTATAGCATTGCAAAAAAATATTGTCAAATTTCTTTTGCATTAAAACAAAATTTGTGGTTTATATCTGTGCTTTATATCAGTTTTTAAATTTTATTGCAATTGATTTTTTATGCCACAATATCATAAACACCTTTACGCATTATTTGTTTTGTTTTTTTATCAAGATTTAATTCCCAAAAAACATCTTTCTTTTGCACAAATTCCATCTTTACAATTAAATTTGCAAAACGAACAAATGCAACCACACAATGCTCTAGCAAAGCACCACAAACATTTGAAAGCAAAAGTAACAATATTTGTTTAAAAAACCAAGCAAAACAAATCAAAAACTGCCATTTTTTGTTGAAAGCAACTTTTGTTGCTCTTTTTAATGAAAACATATATCATTCACAATTATTTTGCAAAATGCAAATTATTATTGCTTTTTTGTTTGATATTTGATATAATCAAATCGTTGCTCCCATCGTCTAGTGGCCTAGGACACTGGCCTCTCACGCCGGCAACATGAGTTCAAATCTCATTGGGAGTACCAATGCAAAAAAAGAAAAGTCTTAACGGCTTTTCTTTTTTTACAATGAAATTTCTTAACGGAAGTATTTGGTCGACAACATTGATGATAAAGATTACTTGCAACAATTAGTTTTGGCACTATTAAGTGCTTAAAATGATTATTTTTATTTAAAATTCTCATCAAATTGTGCATTAAAATAAAATTGCAAAGATTATTGTGATGTTGTTTTATTTTTTTTTAGTTTTTGAACTTTTTTCTTGGATATTTAGCAATTTGCGAATCTCTTTAATATCGTCTTCTGTTAATTCATATTTTGCTATTGGGAAGGCATTTAGATTATTAATAAACAAGAAAAAATAATTTTTGCTTTCCTTTTTTTTGACAAGATCTTTGTAATAAATTTTTGCAGTTCCAACATCTTCGCCGTTGTCCATGGTTTTGATGTTCATAAAGTCTTCATAAAATTCATATATATTTAATTTTGTGTTATTCTTTATCTTTTTAAGTTGTTTTTTTACAGTCAAATAAAACACAAGTCCAAAAACAAAAGGTATTGAAAATATAAGCAGGTATTCCACATTGGCATTTTCAACAGATGTCTTGATTATTACGTATGCCAAAAGTCCAATTATTCCAATAATCATCGTAATAAGTTCTATAATAAGTGCTGGGTGCACTAACTCTTTTTGCATTTTTTCATCCAATTTTGTTTTAACAACTATCATAAATTTAAACTCCAAAATAATTTTAACATATTTGCCTAAAATTTGTAAATTATTTGCAATTAAATTTTTATTTGTAAGCCAAGCAACAAAAAGCAAAAATTAGAATGCAAAGAAGCCAAGAATAAAAAACAAAGCAACTAAACAATTTGCAAAAAGAGATAAATATAAGTGGATTTGCCAAAAAGATAAAGTAAATCCACTTAAAAAAGTAAAACACCATTATACTTTCAAATATCATTTTTGCAATAAAAAACGTCACCAAAATTGAATTGGTGACATTTTTATTATTCTGTTCTAAGACATTCAACTGGGTCTTTTTTGCTGGCAATTTTGCTTGGTATGCTTCCACTAACAAGAGTGAGTAACATACTTGTTGCAATGAGAATAAGTGCATGCAATGGATTTAGCACAGCAATGTTTGAAACTGCATTGCCGGCAACATTTTTGACAATTGCACTGATTATTGGACAGAAAATATAAGAAATCGCAACACCAATAAAACCTGCCATAAAGCCTATAATAATTGTTTCTGCGTTAAACACTCTTGAAATATCTTTTTTGCGTGCACCAAGGCTTCGTAAAATTCCAATTTCTTTTGTTCGCTCAATAACACTAACATAAGTTATGATGCCAATCATAATGCTAGAAACAACAAGTGAAATGCTTGCAAAGGCAATTAACACATAACTTATAATGTTAATTATGTTGTTTAAAGTTTTCATAACTGCATCGCCCTGGTCGGAATATACAATTTGATGCGCATTGTCAACTGTTGAATTGTAGTTAGAAATAAAGTTCACGACATCAGTTTTTGCATCAAAATTGTTGGCGTAAAACACGATGTTTTGTGGAATGTTGCTCACACCAATTTGTTGCATTCCAAGTTCATAGGCTTCTTCACTTGAAATTTGCAATTTAAAAGTTGAGTTCAAAAAGCCATTTATCTGTTGTGTGCCATCAAAACTGCTTGGAATTATTCCAGCAAATTCTGCAATATAAATTTCAAATGGAGCACAAAATGTGTAGTTGTCACTATTCAAATCAACTTCGCTTTGTTTAAGTTCTGCTTGTTTTTGAGCAATTAAACTATTTTTGCAATTTTCTCTATAATCAGATGCAAGTTTTGGTGAAAACATAACACCACTTGCAAGAAGCGATGTGTTTGCATCTTCTTTTTTGCGTAAAATTCGTGTAATTTTTAATGTTTTTGTTGTGTCAGAATTATAAACTTCTTCAAGTTTTGTTTGGTCGGCGTTTAAAATTGTGCTAAACGTGTTATTTTCTGCATCATAAACATAAAAATCATCGTTAAACACAAGTTTATATTCTTTTTTGCACAAGTCTTCATAAGATATGTTTGCATATTTGCCTGTTGTTGCATCACGGGCCAATGAAATGCCAAGGTCATCTAAAATAGATTTTTTAAGTCTGTTGCCCTTTTCCAAAACCAAAGTCATTCCATATTCATTTTGCAAATCAAAATCTGCTGTTTGATAAACAGCCTCATAATTTTCATCAATAAAGTCGTTGTCATTTATTGCTTCATAAAATGTTCCTCTGCCACTTCCAGACAAAATGCTCAAACTGTTTTTGTTGGTTGAAATGCCATAAGTTCCATCATCTTTTTTTGCCATGACTTTTAATGGTGTGAAATAGTTGTATTGCACAAGCCTTAAATCTCGTTTTTGCTTTGCCATGTCTTTTGCTTCATAATCTCTAACTTTTTGCACAAACTCTGGGCTTAAATAGTTAAAATGGCCGTATTCTGTGTATTGCTCCATACTTGACTCATAAATAGACACATCAGTTTTTTCGGTTGGTTCTTCATCTTGTTCTGGTTTTTTTGTGAAAGATGAATAGTCAATTGTTGCGGTTGAAACCGTAACCGGATAGCCACTGAGCGCACTAGACTGCGAACTGTTGATGTAGTTTGTGAAGCCATTTGAAATTGCAAGCACCAGTGCCACACCAATAATGCCAATGCTTCCAGCAAAACTTGTCAAAAATGTTCTGCCCTTTTTGTGAAGCATATTTTTGAGTGAAAGATATAGTGCAGTGAAAAAACTCATTGAAGTTTTGCGCTCTTTTTCTTTTTTTGCAACACTCGTTTTCTTAATTTCAACAGTTTTTGGCGTCGCTCCATCACTAGTTTGTTCACTTTGGACTTCAAATGGGTCATTGTCACCAGCAACTTCGCCATCAACAAGTTTAATTATTCGTGTGCTATACTTTTTTGCAAGTTTAGGGTTATGAGTTACCATAACAATCAATTTATCTTTTGAAATTTCTTTCAGTAAGTCCATAATTTGAACACTAGTTTTTGTGTCCAAAGCACCAGTTGGCTCGTCCGCCAAAATTATTTTTGGATTGTTTACAATTGCACGAGCTATTGCAACCCTTTGCATCTGTCCACCCGAAAGTTGATTTGGCAATTTGTTGATTTGTGTTCCAAGTCCAACTTTTTTAAGTGCTTCAACAGCCCTTGTCTTGCGCTCTGATTTTGAAATGCCATTTAGCGTAAGCGCCATTTCAACATTTTCAAGAACAGACAAATGATGAATTAAATTGTAACTTTGAAAAACAAAACCAATTTTGTGGTTTCGGTATGTATCCCAATCTCTATCACTAAAATTTTTTGTGCTTTTGCCATCAATAACAAGGTCGCCAGAAGTATATTTGTCCAAGCCACCAATAATGTTTAAAAGAGTGGTTTTCCCACAACCAGATGCACCCAAAATGCTAACAAATTCGCTTTCTCTAAAATTTAGTGAAACTTCTTTTAAAGCCTTAACTTCTGCTCCACCTGTGCCATAAGTTTTTGAAATCTTTTTTAAAACCAACATAGTCCGCTCTCCCTTGATAGCATTTTAACATAAATAAAAAAATATGTATATTTTTTTTTGAAGCAAATACAAGTTATAACAAACATAAAATTTGTTTGAAAACAACCATTTTAAACAAAAAATATTTATTCAAAATGTGATGCCTTTGCTTTTAACAATATTTTGTTAGTAAATTGATTTAACAATATAGCGGGTATATAAAAGTGTGTTTTTCTTGCTCATTCCGCAATATAACATAACCTTTCATACCAGTAATAAGGCGTATCAAGTTCATTAAGTAAAAATTTTTGCAGTGTTGTTGTGTTCAAATATCGTCAAAAATTTAAGTTAAACTTAAATTGAATTAAATTGCAATGATATTAGTTACAATAAAATATGATAAGCAAAAAACATCTAGTTTGATTTTATGCAACAAAAACAATTGTTGCAACCAAAAAGATTGTATTTTGTTAGAATAATTTTCTCTTTACAATTTTTTTTAATTTGGCAACAAATATTTTTTTAATTGTTGACATCACAAAAAAATTGTGTTATTCTTTATAGGTATGCGGGTGTAGCTCAATGGTAGAGTTCTAGCCTTCCAAGCTAGCCGCGTGGGTCCGATTCCCATCACCCGCTCCACTTGTATTTTTTAAAATACAACTTTGCGTTTGTAGCTCAGTTGGATAGAGCATCGCCCTTCTAAGGCGAGGGTCGGGAGTTCGAATCTCTTCAAACGCACCACAATTGCCTTGTGCAATTGTTTTATTGGGGTGTAGCCAAGTGGTAAGGCAAAGGACTTTGACTCCTTCATGCGTAAGTTCAAATCTTGCCACCCCAACCACTTAAAAAGATACCTTTTGGGTGTCTTTTTTGTTTGCACAACAAAAAACCATTATGTTTTGTTTGCCAGGGCTTTGCGTAATTTACCCTGCTCTATTTTTAAATTGCATATTGACATTGACATGATATGGCGTTATAATGAAAGAACTAGGAGTGGCAGGAAATGAGTCTTGGAAAAGTTGCAATAAAAGATTACAAAACACTTTATGAAAATTGCAAAAAATTAAAACGCAATTTAAAAATAGAAGCCAAAGGAATGCGTGGACATTGGCTTTACAACAAAAGCACAAGCCTTCCATTTAATTTGATATACACACTTATAAGTTCATGTGCATTTGGCTATGGCTATTTGTATTACCTTGATTACTATCAAAAGCCATTCAACATTTTAACTGCCGCAGAACTTGTTGTTGGCTGTTCACTTGCAATAACTTTTTCAACAGACATTTTTGGACACATAATTTGCAAACACGGCAAAGGTGCAGTTTCAAGAACCTTTGCAAGAATGAATTGCGATGAATACTTTGGTCTATTGGCTGAAAAATTGAAGAGTTACAAAAAATTGCAAAAGTCAGAAACAATCACATATAAAAATCTTGACCAATTTAGAAAATTTGCACAAACACTTTCAAACATAACAAGCAATTACAACTACAACTTGGGAAAATTGGAAAAGAAAATTTCAAAAATCAAAAATCCTAAAAAGAAGAAAAAGTGGCTTGAAATGCGAGAAACTTTAAGACCATACGAACAATTTTTGAATGAAAATGAAGAGAAATTTAGTGAGTATGTTGAAAAGTATGCAGATATTGACACATCAAATGTTGCCGCTGAAGATTTAAACAAAGAAATTATTCTTCCAGGAGAAGAAGCTTACACAATCAAAATTGAATCTTTAAACACAGAAAAAGTTCCATCAGATTTTGAGCAATTTAAAGAATACTTAATTTTGAAAAAATATAAAAAACAACAAAAACAAAACAAAGCACAAAATGAAAATGACGATGATTTGTCCTGCTCGCTTTAAAAAGATGAAACAATTTGTTTCATTTTTTTATGCAAATTTAATGTGTAAATTTGAAAAAATAAAATAATTAAAATATTTTAAATTTTTTATTGACAAAATACGCCCAATATCGTATAATTGAAATGCTTGTTATGTGACTCATTAGCTCAGTTGGTAGAGCACTTGACTTTTAATCAAGGTGTCCCGAGTTCGACTCTCGGATGGGTCACCAAAAAATTGTTTGATATGCCAACGCATATCAAACAATTTTGTTATATAGCAAAAAGAGATTTTTCTCTTTTGTGCGGATGTGGCGAAACTGGCAGACGCACTAGGTTTAGGTCCTAGCGAGAAATCATGGGGGTTCAAGTCCCTTCATCCGCACCAATTTTTAGGGGTTTTTACCCCTTTTTTGTTTTTACTATAAAGTTGTCAATATGCTATTCCATCAGCCATTTGGCAACTTATTTGTTGTTTTGACCAATAACAACTACTTAACATAAAAATTTATGATGTCATTGACGTCAACTCCATCATCAATTAGATCTACTTTTGCATAAACTTTAATGGCAACTTAATGTAAGTGATAAAATCATAGATTACTCTTGATTTGAAATGTGAAAATGTTAATAAAAACATTCTTATGAATTGGCAAATGCATATTACAAAGATAATTTTTGATATTTTAAATTTTTTAACCATTTTGCAACAAAATATCATAAAAAGGTAGCCGTTTGAAGCAAAAAAGTAGCCGTTTTTGTTTTTAAAGGCTACCCTTCTTTTTAACAAAATATGATAAACTATCATTGTAATTATAATAAAGGAGAAAATTATGATAAAAAAACACAAAACCTTTTTGGGCTTTGCCTTGGCAATTTTGCTTGCCATTCCTTGCATGGTTCTATTTTCTGGCTGTGGCGATGACACTTTGAAAAATTTAACCAATGCAGAAATGGGAATTGAAGTGACTGGTGGAAAGTTTGAAAAAGGCTGTAAACTAACAGCCGAAAAAATTGAGATGACAAGTCAAACAGGTCAAGAAGCACTTGCAAGAATTTCAAGTTCTTCATACAACACAACAAAAGACCCTGTTATTTATGACATAAAAGTGACAAAAGATGACAGCATTATTCAACCAAAAGGCGAAATAACAATAACAACAAATGCACCTTTTGAAAGTGAAAATGGATATATTGTCTTTCACATTGTTGACCAAAACAATGTTGAAACACTTGGTACAACTTTTGCAAATGGCAAAATTTCATTTAAAGTAACTCACTTCTCCGTTTTCATCATTGCTGAAGATATGGAAAGCAATGAAATAAACATTCATTATGATGATGCAAGGGGAACTGTTAAGTTTGAAAATAACGAAACAATGCCAAAAGATTATGCACTCACACTAAAAGGCAACACCAACATTAAGCTCACAGCCGAAGCAAAAAGTGGCTACAATTTTGTTGGTTGGTATAATGGCAATGGTTCAGATGCACAACTTATCACAAACAATGCAACAGCATATTTCACAAGATTTAACACAACAGTATATGCAAAATTTGAAGAAGCCACTCAAACCAACTTTATTTTTAAACTTGAAATGGAAAAGAATGATGAAACTGACAGCAGTATAAAAACCATTGAATACTTTGCCACAGGCGAATATGATGGTAAATCTGCCGAATGGGAAATTAAAGTTGACGGCGAAGATTCAGAAGGTGTTGACTCTACCCTTTGCGCTGATCCTTGGTATGCCGGCATTATGATTAAGTCAACAACTGCTTACAAAAATTGTGATTTTGGCACAACCAACCAACAATTTGGTCTGTTAGATGGCTATCACACCCATGATGGACATTTTGGTGGAAAAATAACAATCAATCCAAACTACAAATTATTCTGGTTGCAAGAACTACAAAATTCAAGCGAGATTTCAACATCATCTGCATTTAGAGCAAAACTTATGTCGGTTGAAACAGATAAGATGCAAGTGCTAAATGAAGGTCAATACATTGTTGTTAGAACCGATGTTTATGAAAATGCAGTGGCACAAGGTTTAAGCAATGAAAACGGAGATTTGTGCGAAGCAATAGCCAACTTAATTCGGACAAAAGACAATGGCAATGGTCCAGAAATTGAAGATATAACAGCAGCGTATGTGTTTTCAATTCAATTTGACACTCCAGTTAAAAATTCGTAAATCATTATTGCAAGCGCTAAAAATAATTAAATGTTTTATGACAAAATTAACAACAAGAACTTTACTTTATTATTGACAAAAACAGGTAAAATGCCTGTTTTTTTGTAACAAAAATTGTGTTGCAATGTTGTGCTACACTACACTTTGAAATAAATTTTTGCCAAAAGTTTTTTTACAACATTTCCTTTAACACCAACACTATATTATTTAAAACAGCAAAAATAGACTTTTAATAAATAAAACTTGCAACATAATTGCCACAACTCGCAAATTTTCACAAAACATTAAGTTTACAAAACTAAAATGTTTTTTTTGCTTTTTGCAACAAAAAATAGCAGATAAACTGCTATTAGTCGTTATAAACATCAACAATTGTTGAATAGCCTGCTTTTTGCAACATTTCTTTTTGAAATTTTGCGTTGTTTTTTCTAGGAGAAACCAAAACGGTTTGACCTTGTTTGCGCAGTTCATTTGCCTTTTCAAAAATTTGTTGAACTTTTTCAATGCAAACATCTTTTGAAATTAAAAATGCTGTTGCGTTGCCATTGTCAAGTTTAATCAAATTGTTTTCTGAAATGACTGACAATATGCGTTCAAGACCAATTGAAAAACCACAAGCACAAACTTTTTGTGAGCAGAATTTTCCAACCATTTCATCATATCTTCCACCGCCAGCAACTGACAAGTTGTAACTTTCAAGTTCAATTTCAAAAATTGGTCCAGTGTAATATGACATTCCTCTAACAAGGGTTGGGTCAAAAACAATTTTACAATCTTTGCCAACAAGTTTTTGTGCAGAAGCAATTATGTTGCTCAAATTTTCAACAACACTGCCGTCAATTTGAATGTTGTTTTGTTCAAGATATGTTTTGCAATCAACATTTTGAGAAATGTTTTCAAACATCTTGCAATATTTTGTTGTTGCATCAGCATCAAGTCCAAGTTCCAAAAGTTGTGACTTCACACCATCAATTCCAATTTTGTCAAGCTTATCCAAAATGATAAAAATTGTGTCCCATTGCTCTTCTGGGAAATTGCAATTTTGTGCAAGTGCACGCAAAATTGCACGGTCATTAACTCTAACCTTTATGCCAGTGACGTTAAGTTCTTCAAGCATATTTGCTGTGGCAGAAATAAGTTCAATTTCGGCAAGATATGTTTCATCACCCAAGACATCAATGTCACATTGAGTGAATTGTCTAAATCTGCCCTTTTGTGGACGGTCTGCTCTAAAAGATTCGCCAATTTGAAGTGATTTGAATGGCACAGGCAAATTGTCCTTGTTGTTGGCGTAGAACCTAGAAAGTGGCAAAGTTAAGTCATATCTAAGTCCACAATCACACAAATCATCACCAGTGCTGTTTTCAAGTTTTTCGCCACGCTTCAAAATTTTGAAAATGAGTTTTTCATTTTCTCCACCTTGCTTGCTTGTCAAGTTTTCAATGTGCTCAACAATTGGTGTTTCAATAAGCATAAAGCCAAACTTTTTGTAAGTGTCCTTAATTTTTCTGATAACATATTCTCTAAGTGCCATATCATTTGGCAATTTTTCTGGCATACCCTTTACAGGTGTTTTGATTAAACTCATATTTTTCCTTCTCTCTTTATTTTCAACACTTTTGCAACTGCAAAAAATGTTCATTTTCTCGCTATGTAGTTTAGCATTGTTTGTGTTTATTGTCAACCAAAAGGTTAACTGCACAATCAATGCTTTTTGAATTTGTCATTTATTCTCAAAATTCCAACAAAAAGCAAATAGCACAAATTTAAGCAAACAGCAACAATCGTCAAAATTGTGAACACGCTTTTCATCGTGGCATTTTTTGAAAGAACTATTGGCAGATATATTGCAACAAAAAGCAAAAATGAAATATCAACCATCAAAAGACAATATGACAAATACTTCAAAAACTTTTTCATACTGCCCTCCAATATACGCTTGAATTTTCAATATCTTTAACGGTTGCACAAGAACTTATGCCATTTAATTCAGATGTTGATGAATTGAATGTTATCACACTCCCATTTAAAAATCCACCCAAACTTTGCGTTATGTTTGCTTGCGACAGGTAATAGTTTTCATCTATTGCAGAAATGGAAATATAAATCCCATCAAAACCTTGCACGGCATAAGTTAAGCCAATCATACTGCCAACCACATATTTTGTGGTGTCATTGCCGTTTTGTGCAGTCATTGTTGTGAAGTTAGAAACAAAAGCATCGCCCTCAAAATAACCAGCAATTCCACCAGTAACAACAAAGGCTTTGTCTTCAGTTGTTGTTGCAAAAATGCTTCCACTTGAACCACAACTTTTGATTGAGGGCTTGCTTACAACATTTCCGTTTTCTTGAAGCACACTGCTAAATGAGCAAATTCCACCAACATACAACTTGACATATTTGCTGTTTGCAGTCATATTGCCCAAATTTTGGCAGTGAACAATTGCGAAGTTGTTTTGCGCACAAATTCCTGCAACAAAAGCAGAAAGTGCGTTGCTGGTTTCCTGCTCGTTTTGGCACTCAACAGTCATATTGCCAAAGTTAAGGCAATTTGAAATGTTTTTATAATTCATTGAAACAATGCCTGCGACATTTGGATTCCAACCAGAAAGATTGCTCAATTGTTTTATGCTTGCATAGTTTTTGCAAGATGAAACTTCGCCATAATTTTGAGAAACAATCCCACAAGCATCAATGCTTTCGGTTTCAATTTGCGAGCCATCTTTTGCTACACAATCACTAACTGTGCCATAGTTTTCGCCTGCAATAAGTGAACAGAAACCATCGCCAGTTCCTTTGCCAACAATTTTCAAATTTGCTTTTGCACTGCAAGACTTAATGTAACCATTGTTTTTAACTGCAAAAATAGAAAGATATGTCGTTTCCCCTTCTGTTTTTGTTTGAGTTGTTTCAATAGTTCCAACATCAATTTCAATATTTTCAATTTTTCCATTGTTTTCAGTTGCAACAAAAGAAAATGAATTTTCAGTTGTAATGTTTGCGTTTTCAACAACAATTGATGCGTTTTTAATTGTTCCAGCAAGGTTTGAAATTAAGGGTTTTTGTGTATTTTTGATGGTTATTGTATGACCATTTGCATCAAAAGTGCCACTAAATTTGTTTGATGTTTCTACATTTTCAATTTCAATATCGTTTGTGAGCAAATATTTTGCATCGCCTTTAAGCGCATTTAAAAACTCATCTGCAGTTGAAATTTTAGCTGGCTTTATCACACCATCACCGATGCTAAACGCAACCGCACTCCAAACACTTGCAAAAAGCAAAACAAAGCAAATTGAAACCACAAGCAAAATGTTTGTGATGTGTTTTGTTTGGTAGTCAAATTTCTGTAAGCCAAGTGAAATTTTTTTGCCATTTGTTTTTATTTTTTGTTGATACACATTCTCATAAATATATTTTAAATTAGCAACAACTTTTTCATCATCACAAAAGTTTTTAAAAACCTTTTTAACTTTTGTGTCCTTATTAAGTATTGCAAGCATTTCAATTGGGCTAACAATCACATTGTTGATATACAATCTCAAACATTTTTTTGCCACTTTTTGAAAGTCTAAATACAAAACAAAGGGTTCAGCAACAAAATTATATTGTCCAACATCAAGCAAAGTTTTTTCATAAGACTTTAATATTTTTTTGCTATTATACAAATAGCAAACTGACAAAAGTGGAAACCTTCCAAAACAAATTGAAAGTTTTTCTTTTTCAAGGCGTGAAAAAGCAATTAAATCATCAGATTTAATCATCTGGAATATTTCATTGCTCTTCCTTTCCGTCATACCTACTTCCTTGTTTTAACTTTTCTATCTTCTGCCCACTTGTCAATTATGTCAAAAATGTAAGACATATTTACATCATTGCTTTCAACAACTTTTTTCAACAGTTCATTGGTTGATTTGTAACTTTCAACAAGTGATGCAATGTCCTGTTTTTCTTCCAAAAGGCTTTCCAACACGCTGTTGTTTTTGTCGTGAATTTGTCCAATTTGGTCGCTGTTAGATTTCAAAACATCGGCAACATCTTTGTTGATGAACTCGCTAACCTTTTGAACATTTGTGTTGTAACTATCCAAATTTTTTTCAAGTTGTTTAAGGTCATAAGTTCTCTTTTTTTCTTCAATAATTTCATTTAGTCTGTCAATTTGGTCTTCTGCACGTTTTTGAATTTCGTCAACTGTTTTAATTTTGCTTTCAAGATTTGAGCAAATTGCAATTAAACTTTCAACCTGTGCAACATATTTTGATGTTGAACTTGCAAATTTGTTGATGTCTGTCATAAGCACTTTTGACTTTTCTGCCTGACTAGACAAATCTTTGTAAATTTTGTCAAGTTGACCTTGCAAATTGCCACCAAAAGCAGTGTTAAGTTTTTGAATGTCATCTTTCATATTTTGATAGGTGTCAGCAAAATTTCTAAGGTTTGCCTCAACTGGCGAAAGCAAATCTCTATATTGTTTGAAGCTTTCAATCAAAGATGAAATTTCCTTGTCGTTATCCATTCTTTTTCTCCTTTAAACTTTTAAATTTTTTATTTGTTTCCGAAAAACTCTTTTTCAAATTTTCAACATCTCTTTTAACTGTGTCTGCAATAAAACTGCGAGCAATTTTGTTGTCTTTAACATCTACAAAATATTTAACAATGTCAATATTCAAATTTTGAGTGCTGTTTTGTGTGCAAGCATCAATCAATTCAATAAGCGTTTCATCGCCACTAAGTTTAAACTGTTGTTTGGCTTCATCAATCATTCCAAACTCCCAAAACTTTATGCCTGCCTCACGGTATTGCCCCTTGTGAATGTAGTTTTGATAGATATCAATTTTGTGAAGTTCTTTTGTTCTAATTGCATCATCAGAAATTTTGTTTGCAGTGAAGCGAGCATTTTCAAATTGCTCCAAGTTGACAAACTCTTGCACCCTTTCCAAATACTCTTGAAGTGTAAATTCAACCTTTGAAATTATGCCGTTTAGCACCTTGATTGCATTTTGTGCATATTCAGTTTGAAACTCCGACCTAAAAAAGTTTTCAAATATTTTTGGTTCTTTTTGTTCAACAACAAACAAATTTTGTTTTGCTCTTGAAACGCCAACATAAAACAAGTTGAAATAGTATCTATACACCGAATTTTCGTCTGCAAGTTTATGATTTGTGTTGTATTTTTCAAGCTGTTGCCATTTTTGGCTGTTGTCACTCAAAATATTATACAGCACAATTGTGTCACGCTCCAAACCTTTTATTTCGCTAACAGTCAAAATTTCTTGATTTTTGATAATGTTTCTCAAATTCTCTTTTTGCTTTTGATTTGAAACAACAAAAGTAAAATTGTCAAAACTGCCCTTTGCAACCAAATTTACAAAATTTGTGTCTGGCACAAAAACTGCTTTTGTCTTTATTCCACTGTCTACACTTTGACCACTCAAAACAAAACTATGTGTTCCAAAAAGTTCAACATTTATTTTGCCAAGCGCATCAATAATTTCTTCCAATTTTTTTGTGTTGCGATAGTTGTTTTTGAGTTCTGCAATTTGCGTTTCATCTTTTGAATAGAGCAAATTTTTTAGATGCGAAAAGCTGAAATATGAAGGGTTTATCATTTGAAGTGCATCGCCTACACAAAAAACTTTTAGTGCAATTTTTTTGAAAAGCAACAAGTTTATTTGTGAAAAATCTTGAACTTCATCTGCAATGACAACCGAATATTTTTCAACAAGTTGCAATTTTGAAAGCAATTGCCTTGATGCAAAATTGTTGTCTGTAAGCAAATTTTCTTTGCAGTGTCTTTCGTAGTCCATTGCAAGTGCATAAATAAGTTTGCAATCTTGTTTTCCAAAGCACTCTGCTCGCAAAGATACATACTCTTCTTGGCTTAAAACATTTTTATAATCGTCATTTTTTGCAAAGCCAAAAATCATTCCAAAAATTTCTTTGTATAAAATTTCGCCCGAATAGTCACTTAATTTTTTAATTTCTTTTGCAAGTTGATGATTTTTTATGTTTTTTAAATATGTGTTTAAAAAATAGTTCTCATCAGCAAATTGCGCATTTTTGTCAATGTATTTTTTATATAAATCTTCAATCAAAAAATAATCAATATGGTCATTTAAAAAGTTGATTATTTTTTTAATTTTGTCCAAAATTTTTTCATCGTCATCACTAAAAAAATAAATTCCAAACTTATTTTCTAGTGCTTTTTTGTGGTCTTTGTCCAAAAACTCAACCTTGTTTTCTTCATATTGTTTAACAAAATTTGAAAGTTCTTGCTTAAACATTTCAACTTTTAGTTTTGTGCTTACAATAAGACCACGAGAAAAAGTTGTGTAAAGCACTCTTCCGCCATAATTTTTGCAAGCAGTGTAAATAAGTTTGCTGATGCAAATGTTTGTTTTGCCACTTCCTGCAACGCCTTGCACCAAAACATTTTTGTCGGGCGTTTCAACAATTGACTGCTGTTGTTTGCTTAAAAGTGGAAAATTTATGCTTGTTGATGCCGAAACCAAATATAGTTTGTTAAATTCGTCCAAGTGGCAAATGTCTTTTGTTTCAATTAATTCAATTTGAAAATTTGGGTTTGACGACAAAAAATTTGCAATCCTAAGGTCATTTTGTTTAAGCACATCATCAAACAAAAACTTGTAAAAAACAATATCCTTTTTTTGCAAATTTTTTGAACTTAATTGATAGCCAAACTTGACCAAAAACTTAAACCTTTTGTCTAGCGTTTGAATTAAATAACTTTTAATTTCTTCATCTTTTGAATAAGTTTTGTTTGCAAAATTTGAGTTGATGTTTTTCAAAACACTTTCAGCAATTTTTGACAAGAAAAAGTCAAACCTTTGCAAGTATTTGGTTTGTCTAACAAAATTTTCAGTTTTGTAAATTTGGCTTTCACTTGTAAGAATTGTTTTGCCTGTGAAAACTTCAAACTTTTGCAAACTGTTTTCCATCACTTCTCCTTTTTCAAAATTAAAATATTAAAAAGTTGTTCAATCTCTCCGTTTTTAAACTGCTCTATTGAAAGACACAAATCTGCCCTGCTGTCCTTAACCACATTTTTGTCAAAGTTATATGTTCTTGCAACAAAATTTTTTTGATGATTTAGTTGCTCTTTTTTTTGAGCATCTACCTTTTTTTGATTTTGTGTTTCATAAAAATTTGCAAGTTTATTTTTCAAAATTTCAAATGCACGCTCTCTGTTTTGAAATTGACTTCGCTCATCTTGGCAAGTTGCAACAATGTTGGTTTTTAAATGCGTGACCCTAATTGCCGTTGAAACCTTGTTTACATTTTGACCACCTGCACCATTTGACCTAAAAACATCAACCCTAACATCTTTTCCAGCAAGGTCAAGATTTGGCATATTTTGAGTGTCATAAACAAAAACAAAAAGTTCTTGTTGTTTGCCATTTTCAATAAACCTATGCACACCAACTTCATTTTCAAAATACTTTTTTGCATCAAAGCCAGAAATTGAAAGTTTTGCGCTGTTTTTGCCACTTGAAGCATCAACATTAAAGCCCATTTTTTTGCAAAAATTTTGGTAGAAATTTTCCAAAAACTGCAGACAGGAATTGTCTTCACATTTTTTTGCACTAATTTCAACAACAAAATTATTTCTTTCGTTTTTCACTTTTACAAGTTCTTTTGAAATTTGCGCAATGATTTTTTTGCATTCATCTTGGTCGCCAAGTTCAAACATAGTTTTGTAGTCATCAAAAAGATTGTGCACATTTTGCAAACTTTTTTGCTCTTTGCAAAGTTTTTTTGTAAGGTTTTGGTCGGTTATCACTTCTTCATAGCCAAGCATTGTTTCAATTTCACAAAATCTATCATCAATTTTTTGGGCAATTCCCAAAACATCGTTTTTGCAGTTTTCCATATTTCTCCACAATATATATAGCATATTTGCCAAAAATTTACAAACAAATACACCATTATCATTTATGATAATGAGCAAAAATATTAAGACTTAGCATTGTTTTTTTAATGATGTTTTTAATATGCCACAAAAAACTTAACAGCAAAATAATTTTGTAGTATCATATTTGTATGGAAAACAAAACAAATGTTATGCGAATTTTGGACAAAACCAAAATTGAATATAAAACATATTCTTACGACCCACAAAAAGCAGTTTCAGGAAGCGACGTTGCAAGAGTTTTAAACCAAAACCCAAAACAAGTTTTCAAAACCTTGGTGACTGTTGCAAAGAGCAAAAAAAATTATGTATTTATGTTGCCAGTTGATGATGAACTTGATTTAAAAAAGTGTGCAATTGCCGTAAACGAAAAAAATATTGAAATGATACCACAAAAAGAGTTGCTTCCACTAACTGGTTACATTCATGGTGGTTGCTCACCTATTGGTCAAAAAAAGCAATTTGAAACAGTTATTGATGCAACTGCACAAAACTTTGAAACAATCATTTTTAGTGCAGGTAAAATTGGCTATCAAGTTGAAACATCACTTGAAAATTTAAAAAAGGTGTTTAATTTTAAATTTTTTGACATAACAAAATAAATTTGTTAGTTTAACAAATTTACACAAGAACTAATGCAATTATAATTAAAAAAATCAAATAAAAATGAACCAAACAATTGGCATTCCAGTTTTGTTTTGGTTCACTTTTGTTTTTATAAGCAAAGTTCATTTTCTTCTGATGTGGTTTGAGTTTGCATTTGCTTTTTTGTTTTGTTTTGCACTTGTTTTTTCTCAATTTCACTTTTGCAAACTTCAACTTGGTTTTCAATTTGCTCAACATCAACCAATTCTTTAACAAAGGCGCACTCTTCCAACAGCTTTAAATTATTTTCATAATATTCTAGGGCTGGTTTAAATTGTTTGTCATCAAAATATAAATTTCCAATTTTAACACCAAGCAAAGCAAGATTTTGGTTATTTGTAGATGTTTCGTAAGACACTTGTTCCAACAACTTGTATGCAGAAATAAAAATTTCAACTGCTTTCTTATGCTCGCCAAGTTGCAAATTTACATTTCCGTTGTCAATCAAGGCACTGGCATATTCAACCTTTGTTTTGTTTGAATGTTGATATCTTGTTTGTTTTAGACATTCAATTTCTTTTTCACTTGAACAAAGTGCAAGCTTTGGCATATTGTTTAAAAGATATGTTTTGGTCAAAAATGAGTTCAAAACTGCGCAATTTTTTAAATTTTGCTCTGTTTTTTCCAAATTTTCAAAACATTTGTCTGCTTTTTGCAAACATTCCAACGCAAATTTTGAATTATTGCAATTGAGATTTAAAATTGAAAGTGTCAAATTTGAAAGAAAAAGGCCATTGTATTTTTCATTGATTTGCAAGTTTGTTGCTTCTGGTTTTGCAAGTAAAACATTTATATCTTTTTCAACAATTCCTTTTGCTGTTTCAAAACGTTGTGAAAGTTGCTCTTTTGATAGTTTAAGTTCTTTTATTGCCTTTTTTTCACTCTCTTCGCTCTTAAAAATGGGCAAAACAAGTGTGTTGTTCTTTTTTGCACAACCCATTGCAAACTGAATTGACATATTGTTATATGCACTTGTTTTTTGCATATCAATGACCAAAAGTTTGCAATTTTTCATTTCTTTTTCAAATTTTCTTTTATGAAAAGGTTCGTGAAGATGAAAATAGTTAAACAAAACATAGTTGCTTGTCTTTTCAATTGGTTTAAGAATTTTGTTTAATGCAACATCATCAAAGGCATCACAGCAATATATTATATAGTTTTTAGGATTTTTATTTTTTCCAAAAAAGTTAAACATACTTTCTCCTTAACTCAATCAAAAGTATATATTATCTAGCAATTAAATTCAATTATTTTTTACAAAATTTTTATATTTATTTCTTATATTTATAATAAAATTTCTAATAAGTTTTTTGGTTGGTTTTTTCATAATAGAAAAACTGTGATGTTGTTTTATTAATCACATTTGCAAATCAAATTTGTCATCGCAAATCTGTTATAAATAACGGCATCGCAGTTTTATAAACATAAGCCATTTGCAAATATCCATTTGAGTTACTTGCTTTTGCTTCGGCATATAGATAAGCAAAAATTTGAATACAAGCACAAAAAAAGAGCAAAACTGCTCTTTTTTATAGCAAAATACAAATAACTCCACCCTTGCCTTCGTTAACAATTCTGCCAAGTGTTTTTCGCATTTTGTTTTGTGCTTCTTTTGGCATTGAACTGAGTTTGCTAGAAAGCCCTTCCTGCACAAGTTCGTGCAAACTCTTTCCAAACATTTCGGTGTTCCAAATTCCTTGTGGGTTGTTTTCAAATTCTGAAAGCAAATACTTAACAAGGTCTTCACTTTGCTGTTCTGTGCCAACAATTGGGCTGACTTCCGTGTTAATGTCAACTTTCATAATGTGAAGTGATGGTGCACTTGCTTTAAGTCTAACACCAAACTTACTGCCCTGTTTAACAATTTCTGGGTCTTCAAGTTTCATTTCGTCCATGCTTGGAATCACAACGCCATAGCCTGTTTCATCAACTTCTTGAAGTGCAACTTTAAGTTTGTCATATTCTTTTTTTGCGTGACTTAAATCTTTCAAATTATTTATAAGTTCAAAGTCATTTTCAATTTTAACACCACATTCATCACTCAAAACTTTGTAAAATAGTTCTGGTTTTGGCTCAACATTTATGGTTATGTTGCCTTCGCTCAAAATGATTTTGCTGTCTGTAACCGGCTCAAAATTTTCACTTGTTTCAAACAAAGTCTTTTTAAACTTAAAGTCGCCAATTTTTTCAAGACCTTCTGTGCCAAGTTTCACTTCGCTTACAATTTCGCTAATCAAACTGCTTGAAAATGGCAAGGCTTCCATCCATTTTGGCATTTTTATTTGAATTGTGTTTACAGGGAATTCTTCAAGAAGCAAATTGAAAATTGTTGCAATATCATTTTCTGTCATATCTTTTACATTCAACGGCAAAACTTTTGTGCTATATTTGCTCTCTAAACTCTCTGCCAACTTTTTTGTTTCGGCACTTTCTGGTTTTGTTGTGTTTAAAACAACAATAAATGGCTTTTGGCATTGTTTCAGTTCTGCAACAACTCTTTCTTCGGCTTCAACATAGCCTGTTCTGTCAATGTCTGTAAAACTGCCATCTGTGGTAATTAAAACCGCAATGTTGCTGTGCTCTGTGATAACTTTTTTTGTTCCAATTTCAGCAGCCTTGTCAAAGGGCATATCACTGTCACTCCAAGGTGTTTTTACAAACCTTGGCTTTTCATTTTCTTCATAACCACTTGCGCCCTTAACGGTATAGCCAACACAATCAATAAGTCGCAACTTCATTTTGATGTCATCAATATCAATTGTAACAGCTTCGTTTGGCACAAATTTTGGCTCGGTTGTCATTATCGTTTTGCCTTGCGCTGATTGTGGAAGTTCATCAATAGCACGCTCTTTTGCATAACTGTTTGTTATGTTTGGCAAAATAAGTTTGTTTACAAAATTTGTGATGAAAGTGCTTTTCCCAGTTCTAACTGGGCCAACCACTCCAAGATAGATATCTCCACCAGACCTAGTGGTGATGTCCTTATATATATTATAGTTTTCCATAACTCCTCCAAATTAAGTCTTAGTTAAATATATTCAAAAGCATTAAACAATAGAACAAACATTTATTGCAAGGCAAAAAAAATCACAGCAAATTATTAAGTTTGCTATGATAATCAATTCAAAATTATGTTATTCTATTTCAAAATCAATTTTTAGATTTTGATGTTGCTTTATTGATTGTATCTGGTTGTTTGTTGGCTTGTTCATTTTCGTGAGTTGGCAAAGCGTGTTCTAGGTCAAAACTTGTTTGAACATATTTAACTTTTTCATTTTGAAGTTCATTTGCCATCAAATCAGCATTGCTCTTTTTAAGTTGTTTGTTAATTGATTTGTATTGCGACCTGAGTTCCTTTTTCTTTTCTCTAACACTTTTTCTATATTCTGCTTTCAACTTTCTAAATTCAGATTTAAGTTCACTTTTTTCTTCTTTATATTCAATTTTAACTTCTTCTTTCTTTTTTGATGAAAGTTTTGATTTGAAGCTTTTTTGCAAATTTGCCTTGTTTTCTTTTCCAAGCAAAAGTCTAACAATGTTTGACCTGTGTGCAAACCAAATTACAAAGAAAATTGCAAATAGCAAAATGTTTATTACAAGCAAAGTTGTTTTGTCATCAGCATAATATTTGCCATATATGGTTCCTTGAACAATTGTCATAAACGCAATGATAAACAACGATGCAACTGAACCATAATCAAAAAACCAAATATACAAAAAGCCAATTAAAAACGCAATTGCAAGGCAAAGAGGGTTTGCAACAATAAACACGCCAAGCGCACACGCAACGCCCTTTCCGCCCTTAAATTTATAAACCACTGGCCACATATGACCAACAATAACGCTAAGCCCAGCAACATAAAGTCCAATGTCTGCATTTAAACCAGTTTTTTCAAACAAAATCATTCCACACAAACTTGGAACAATGCCCTTAACTGTGTCCAAAATCAGCGTTAAAAAACCTGCTTTTGCGCCATAGGTTCTAAGCATATTCATTGAACCGGGGTTTCCGCTTCCACTTTTTGTGATGTCGCTATGTTTAATTTTGCTTATTATTCTTGCCCAAGAAATGTTTCCAATCATATATGAAAACACAATAAGCAAAATATATTCTAATGCTACCACTAATTTTCTCCTTAATCTTCATCTTTTTTATCTTTGAAAATAATTTTTATTGGTGTGCCTTCAAGTTTCAAATTTCTTCGCAAACAGTTTTCCAAATATCTTTGATAAGAAAAATGCACCAATTTGCTGTCGTTTGCTTGAATTGTGTATGTTGGTGGATTTGTTCCACTTTGACTTATAAAAAACAATTTAAGCCTTTTGCCATATTTTGATGGTGGTTGTGCAATTGCAATTGCATCTTGCAAAATTTCGTTTAAAATGCTTGTTGAAGTGCGTTTGCTTGCATTTTCATAGGCTGTTAAGCAAGCAGGAATAATTTTGTTAAGTCGTTGTCCAGAAAGTGCAGAAACGTAAATTGAAATGTAATAGTCCATAAATTTAAGTTGCTCTTTAAGCTTCTCTTCATACACATTTATGGTGTGCTGGTCTTTTTCAATCAAATCCCATTTATTTACAACAATAACACTTGGTTTGCCTTGTTCGTGAACATAACCTGCAATGCGAACATCTTGCTCGTTAAAGCCTTCGCTTGCATCAAACACAACAACCACAACATCGGCACGTCTGATTGCTTCCATACTTCTTAAAACAGAATAACTCTCAACACTTTCAAGTTCAATGCCACGCTTACGTCTTATGCCAGCAGTGTCAATCAAAACACATTCTTTGCCGTCAAACACAAAAGGCGTGTCAATTGCATCTCTTGTTGTGCCTGCAACATTTGAAACAACAACTCTTTCTTGCCCCAAAATTTTGTTTGTGATACTGCTTTTGCCAGCATTTGGTCTGCCAACAATGGCAATTTTAATTTTTGATTTGTCATCAACTTCATCATCAAGACCATCAAAATAACTAACAACTTTGTCCAATAGGTCGCCAACACCTTTGCTGTGCTCACTTGAAATTGCAAAAGGTTCGCCAAGTCCAAGAGCGTAAAATTCATAGGTGTTTTCAACTTCGTTGTTGTCACACTTGTTAACAGCCAAAACAATTGGCTTTTTTGTCTTTCTTAAAAGAACAGCAACATCACGATCTGCATCAGTCAAGCCATCTGTTCCATCAACAAGCATAATAATTACATCTGCAAGTTCCATTGCAACTTTTGCTTGTGTTAAGATGTTTTTGTTAACTTCGGTTTTTTCGTGAATATCAATTCCACCGGTGTCAACCAGCAAAAATTTGTGGTTTAGCCATTCTGCTTCTGCATAGATACGGTCACGAGTAACACCCGGTTCATCTTTTACAATGCTAATTCTTCTGCCAACCACTTTATTAAAAAATGTGCTTTTGCCAACATTTGGTCTTCCTACAATTGCTACAACTGGTCTTTTCATATTAAAATCCTTTCACTAGATTTTATCATAAAAATATATTTTTAGCAATTTATATAAAGTGTTTATTGGCAAATTTTAAACTATTAGACAAAAACTCTCACGCTACTTTTTGCAGTGACCAAAGTTTTTGCAATACTTGCAAGAGTTTTTTCTCTTTACCAATTTCATGGCAAGCATCACTGCTGTGACTACGCCCAAAAATGCAACAATTGACAGAACACCTGCAAGTGCGCCATTAAAGATAAAATATAATGCAATGCGATATACAACAAAACTCAACACATAACTAATCAAAAGTTCAAGCACACAAGCAAAAATTGTCCACTTTGTGCCAATCTCCTTTAAAAATACACTAACTGTTGAAATGCAAGGCAAATACAAAAGTGCAAACACCAAAAATGAAACACTGCTTGCCCGGGTTAAATAAAATGCACTGCCGGAAACAAGCAAACTATTTGAAATGTCTTTCATTGTTGAATTTGCTCCACAACCATTTATAATTCCAATGGTGCTTACAATTATTTCTTTTGCAACAAAGCCACACAAAATGCAAGCAACTGCCCCATAGTTGCCAAAGCCAAGTGGCGAGAAAATTGGAGCAATAAATTTTGATATCGTTGTCAAAATGCTTTCGCCTTGTGCATATTGAAACTTAAAATTGATGTTTTGAAGAAGCCAAACAATACACGAAAAGCACAAAAGAACTGAACCAACCCTAAGCAAAAATTGCTTTATGTTTATGAGGGTGTTTTTAAAAATTTTTTTGGCACTTGGAACTCTGTATTTTGGAAGTTCCATAATAAAACTCTGCTTTCCACTTGGCAAAACAGTTTTGTTTAAAAAATAACTAACACCCAATGAAACCAAAACTCCAAGCAGGTAAAGTAAAATTACAACTAAAAATCTATGTTTTGGAAAAAATGCTCCACACACAACAGCATAAAGTGGCAACTTGGCACTGCAACTGATGTAAGGTGTTAAGATGGCAGTTTTAATTTTGCTGTTTTTATCTTCCAAATTTCTGCTTGTGAGTGATGCAGTTGTTCCACAACCAAAGCCCATCAAAAGCGTGAAAACACTTTTGCCACTGAGCCCAATTTTTTTGAAATAGTCTTCAAGACTAAACGCAAGGCGTGACATATAGCCACTATCTTCCAAAACATACAACCCTAAAAACATTAAAATTATTTGTGGTAAAAAAGAAATCAAACTTAAAAGCGAACCAAAAACAGCCTCACAAATAAAATTTTGAACAAATAGATTTGTAGTTTTTTCCCTAACAAAATTTGAAAGTGGCAAAAAAACAAACTTTTCAAACACTGCAGAAAATTTATCACCAAAAAAACTTCCAATTTTTCCAAAAGTCAAAAAGAAAATTAACCCCACAACAAGCAAGAAAATTGGAATCGAAAAAAAGTTGTTTAACACAATTTTGTCAAGTTTAGAATAGCCATACACCTGTTCACTTTTTGTGCCAGAAAAACTAACACATTGCTTGATTACTTTTTCAATAAAATCATATTTTGCTGATAAAACTTTTTCTAGTGTTTTGTTTTGAGATAAAATATCATTAACCTTTGTGCTATCCTGTGCTTTAACAACTTGATTAAGCACAAACTCATCTTGTTCTAGCAGCTTAATTTTTTGTTCATTGTTAATTTCATTTATATTTAAAATGTCTTTAAATAATGTGTCAAATTGGTTGATAAATGTTGCAATATACGGCAATTTAGTCTTTTGATATTTTGTATCATTAGCAACAAATTCCAACACTGTTTTTGCTTGCTTTTTGTCTTGTGCATCAATTAAAAAAACTTTTTGTCCCAAAATTGTTTCTAATTTTTTTATATCAATTTTTTTACCTGTTTTTTTAAGGTCATTTGCCATATTTATGCAAATTGTGGGACAAAATCCCATTTCAATAAGTTCTAGTGTTAAAAGTAAATTTCTTTCCAAATTGTTGGCATCACAAATGTTTATTATTTTTGCATCTTTATGTTTTAATAAATAGTCTCTTGTAACTGCTTCTTCAAAACTATAACTAGAAAGCGAATATGCACCAGGAAGGTCTGTAAGCACAAAATCTTTTCCGGCAAAAGAAAGTTTTTTTTCTTTATAGTCAACTGTCACGCCATGCCAATTACCAACATGCTCATCTGCTTTTGCAAGAGTGTTAAAAAGTGTGGTTTTGCCTGTGTTTGGATTGCCAACAAGTGCAATAATTTCACTCATCAACAGCCACACTCACAAGGTCAAGGCTATTTTTTCTCAATGCCAAAGTGTAATTTCTTAGGGCAATTAAAAAACTATTTTTAAGTGGAGATATGCTTAAAATTTTAACAACAGTTCCATTTGTTAGGCCAAGTTCCAAAAGCCTACGCCTTAGGTGGACATCACCCTCCACTGCCAAAATTATTCCACTTTGATATTTTTTTAACTCACACAACTTTTTAACTTTCATATCAAAATATAATATTTTGTTTGTTGCAGTTCTATGAGCAAATTAAACAATTTAACAAGCAAATTTGCTTTTAAATAAAATGAATATATATCGGCACTTGCGCAATTTGTCATATTGTGCAATTTTTGAAAATAAAATTATATAAGGTGAAGTATGGAAACAACTTTTTGCGAACTTAGAGGAAAAGAAGTTATCAACGTTTTAGATGGCAAGCGACTTGGCAAAATTATTGACCTTGTTTTTGACACAAGATGTGGAAAAATTTTGGGACTTGTTGTTCCATGCTACAACAAAAGTTGGAATATATTTAAAACAGCAGATGACATTTTCATACCCTACAGCAATGTTTGCAAAATTGGTGATGATGTAATTTTGGTTGAAATTTTTGTTCAAAATCAAAAATCGGGCAAACAAAAACCATGTTTTGTAAGAACTGCACAAGTTGAGCAAACACAAATAAATCAACCAAAATCAGATGGTCAGTCTTCTTCCCCATGTGACGATGAAACATATCCAAAGCAATAACATCTGTGTTCATTCGCAAAAAATTGTCACAATACTTCAAATTAAACTTTTCTTTTCACTTAGCAATTGATTTTGATTTGATATACAATTTATTTGTGAGGAAAAATGATTGTTTATGTTGAATATGTGATTATTGACAATATGGTAATCGACACCCTAATTTTGCTTTTGACAAAACAACTTGCAAAATTAAAAACAACAAAAAGCAGATTGTTTTTTAGTTCACTTTTTGGCACTGCCATTGCCCTAATTAGCCCACTTTTGCCAAGCATAATAAATTTAATTGTCAAACCACTTGTTGCAATTTCAATGGTGATTATTGCCTTTAAAATTGAAAACAAACGGCAATTTTGTGGCGCAATTTGTTTGTTTTTTCTTTCAACATTTTTGTTTGGTGGTGCTTGCTATGGAATTTGCGAAATGCTTGGCATACACATAATCATCAAAAATGGAATGATGTATGAATACAAATTTCCAATTGGTCTTGCCCTTCTAATCTGCTCATTTGTTTACTTTTTGGCAAAAAACATCATAAATTACTGCTTAAATTTGCAAAAACAATCAAAAAATTTATTTCAAATTGAGATAGCTTCAAACAAAAACAATTTTGTTGGCACTGCATTTTTGGATACTGGCAATTGCCTTTTTATGAATAATAAGCCAATAACAATAATAAATTATAAAGTATTTAACAAACTCTATCCAAACATTCCACTTGAATATGTGCTTTTAAAAAAGGATATGGGGTTGCCAAATCAAAAATATATTGAAGTTAAAAGCATAACTCAAAATTCAGAAAAAATTTTGACTTTTGAAGTTGACAAAATAACTTTGCAAAACAAAAAAGTTGAAAACGCAATTGTTGGGCTATCGCTTGGAAACTTTAAAAAATCAACCAATTCTGATGTCATAATTTCAAGCAAAATTATAGGAGAATGATATGAATATATTAAAATTGAAATCTTACATAAAAAAATTTTTGGCTGGCGAAACCTTTGATGTTGACAGCGACATTTTGCTCTTTTTGTGTGGAAATGAAGCCTTGCCCACTCCACTGGACAGTGAAACGGAACTTGAACTGATTGAAAGTGCCGAAAAAGGCGATGAAACTGCAAGAAACAAACTTATTGAGCATAATTTAAGACTTGTTGTTTACATTTCAAAAAAGTTTGAAAATACAAACATTGACATGGAAGACCTTATCAGCGTTGGTGCAATTGGACTTATAAAAGCAGTTAATAGTTTCAAACTTGAAAAAAACATTAAACTTGCAACTTATGCAAGCCGATGCATTGAAAATGAAATTTTGATGCACCTAAGAAAAGCCAACCGAACAAAAGCAGAAATAAGTTTAGATGAGCCTTTGACCGTTGATGGCGATGGCAATGAACTTGTGCTTGGCGACATTTTAAGTTCAGAAAGTGACAGCGTTACAAGTGGAATTGAAAAGTCAACTGAAAAAAAATTGCTTTGGGATTGCATTAGAAAACTAAATTCAAAAGAGCAAGAAATTATGATTTTACGTTTTGGCTTAAAAAATGATGAAGAAAAAACACAAAAAGAAGTTGCCGACCTTTTGGGAATAAGCCAAAGTTACATCAGCCGAATTGAAAAAAAGATTGTTGACAAGCTAAAAAAAGAATTGTTAAAGACATATTAAAAATTTGACTTAACTGCCCTATTTATTATAAAATAATACTGATGATAAAGGAGAAACAAATGAAACAATTTGAAATTTCAACCGACAGCAATTGCGATTTGTATTTTGATGAAATCAAACAAATGGGCATTTATGTTGGTCATTTAAACTACACTCTTGACAATGGCAAAGAATTTTTGGACCTTAAAGATGATTTTAAAGAATATTCACAATATGTAGATTTTTATAATAAATTGAGAAAAGGTTATGTTGCAAAAACTTCAATTTTAAGTTTGCAAGCACATGTTGACCTTTTCACAGAAATGGCAAAAAATGGCGTTAAAACTGCCTTGCACATTGCTCAATCAAAGGGTTTAAGCCCAACAATTGACAATGCAAATCAAGCAATTGAAATTGTAAAAGAAAAATATCCAGACATAAACTATGTTGCCATTCAAAGCAACACCACAACAATGGGTGAAGGTATGCTTGTTAGAGTTGCAACAAAAATGCGTGATGAAGGCAAATCACTTGAAGAAACAAAAAACTATATTGAAAGCATAAAAAATCACGTTCAACACATAGTTATGGTTGATGACCTACTCTACCTAAAACGTGGTGGCAGAATTGGTGCGGCACAAGCGGTTTTTGGGACAATGCTTGGCGTTAAACCAATCATTGAATTTAATATGGAAGGCAAACTTGAAATTGTTAGAAAAGAGCGTGGCACAAGAAAAGCATTTATGAGCATTGTAAATGAATTTAAATCTCACACTCTAAACAAAGACTTCCCTTATGCCGTAATTGTTCACACCGACAACACAAAAGATGCAACAGAACTTCAAAAACTTGTTGAAGAACAAACAGGTGTTAAACCAGAACTAAGAATTATAGGGCCAATTATTGGTGCACATGTTGGGCCAAATGCTGTTGCTCTTGTATTTATCAGCAATGAAGACAGACCACAATAATAATTTATTATTTAAACGCAAAAAGGAGTTTTACTTTTAAAGTATCACTCTTTTTTTTATTTTTTAAATTCAAAACTAACTTTTATAAAAAATTTTTTAAGTTTTTTGCAAAATTTTTACGCTTTATAAACAATTTTTGATTTGTTAACCCACCACTTTTTTAACCCACCACTCTGTTTGAAATTACATAAGCAGTTTTAAAACTTTAATCTTTTCATTGCAATTACCTAAAAAGTCGCACATAAACAACTTGCAAAATAAACAAAAGCAAAAAACATCTCAAAATTTTGTTTAATCTTGTGAAAGAAATTTTATAATTGTTTATATGTTCATATTAACTACGAATTATATTTTTCTTAAAACAGCACAAATTTTGCAATTTTTGTCAAATTTTGAATAAAAATCTCCTTGTTGGGCAACCATAATGCATAAAGGAGAGTTTATGGCAAGCAAAGTAACAATTTGTGGCGTTGACACAACAACGCTTCCAAAACTTTCTAATGATGAAATGATTGAACTTATCAACAAAGTTAAATCAGGCGACAAACAAGCAAAAAAAATGTTTATTGTTGCAAATTTGCGACTTGTTTTAAGTGTTGTTCAGCGATTTTCAGCAAAAAAAGAAAATCCAGATGACTTGTTTCAAGTTGGTTGCATTGGACTAATCAAGTCCATAAACAATTTTGACACAAGTTTAAATGTTAAGTTTTCGACCTATGCTGTGCCTATGATAATTGGAGAAATTAGGCGTTTTTTGCGTGACAACAACAGTTTAAGGGTCAGCCGAAGCATTAGGGACACAGCATATCAAATTCTGAAAAGCCGAGAAAAACTTTCAAGAGAAACAAAGGTCGAGCCAACTTTGGAGCAAATTGCAACCGACCTTAACATTAGCGTTAGAGAAGTTTCTTTTGCACTTGATGCAATAAGTGAGCCAATTAGTATGTTTGAACCAGTTTATAAAGATGGTTCGGAAACTGTTAGAGTTATGGACCAAATTGGCGACAGCAAAAACAACCAAGATGAATGGATTGAAAATTTTGCATTGAAAGATGCTTTGAAAAAACTTTCCAAAAGAGAAAAACAAATTCTTTTGATGCGCTACTATCTTGGCAAAACACAAATTGAAGTTAGCAACGAAGTTGGAATAAGTCAAGCGCAAGTTTCAAGGCTAGAAAAAAATGCAATTGACCAAATGCGAAAAGAAATGGACATTTCAACAAAATAAAAAACCATAGGCTGTGTGCAAGCACTTTTAAAACTAGCAGAATAGAAGAAAAAAAGAATCTAACAAATTTTGGTTAGGTTCTTTTTTGTGTTAGTTTTATAAATTATAAAATAAAAGCTTTCAATCATTGTTCTTTTTATCATCTAACATTTTTTTATCATTTGCATTTGCAGGAGAAATAATTTTTCTTCCCATTTCTTTTTCGTATCTTTCTCTTGTTTCTCCAGCAAATTTTCCACCACGTTTTGCAATGTCTTTATTTTCATTGAAAGTAACAGGCTTTTCCTTTTGTGATAATTCTGTTGTGGTAACTTCGGCAAGCATATTAAGGACAAGCTCAATATTTGTCATATTATCTCGTAAATTTTCTTTCTTTAAACCTTTATATTTCTTATATTCTTGCACAGACAATCCGCTCCAAGCTTTTGTCATTTCGTTTGTGAGAATTGCATAATCTTTTTCTTGTGTAATACCTCTTTCTTGCCATTCGGCAGTAAGTTCTTTACGCATTTTAATTGTCATCATTCTTTGAGTTATCCATTCTTCTGAATAACCTTTTTCTCTATATGTAGCAATCGCTCTATCTATTGCTTTTTGTGGGTCTGCAATTTCATCTAGTCTTTCGCCACCAACTTGGGCAAGCCAAATTTTAAATGGTTCTGCTTTTTTACTTGGAATTGATTGAATAAGACGCAATACCGCTTTGGTGTTTCCAGCCAAAACTTTACGTTTCAAACCATTTTGGCCAACCATTTCTACCTGGGGACAATTTGTCCCTAGGTAAGCACCTAGTTCCACATCTCTTTTCCTCATTTTTTTAAGGTAATCAGTAGGATTTGTTGTATCTGCTAGTACAGCAACGACATCAACCATCGAAAAATACCAATCTTCTTCTTGTTCGTTCCACTGGGTTCTAATCTTTTTATCTTCAAAAACCTTAATGTCTGACATGAATCTCTCCTTGATTTAATTATAGCATAAATCCAATAAAAATTCCTAAAAATTTTCAAGTTTTTTAAAATTATATAAGGAAGATTTGTTACTAAACTTTAATTAAAAATAAATTTTAGAATTCTAGTAGTTGCTTTCTGTGTGGCAGTTTCAATATCGTTCTTATGCTCTTTTGCTACTTTCCTTATTTTTTATGTAAATAGTTTTCTTCGATGTTATGTCTTAAATCTATTTAACTATCGTACATACTTTGACTACTTCAGAAATATTATTTAAAGCCACAAGTAAGAAAGAAATAAAAAACACTCTAATCAATTTTAGATTAAAGTGTTTGGTTTAAATGATTTCGTTTGTTTCAAACATAATTGACTAAATCTATGGCTTATTTTTACTTTTTAAGTTTTCTTAAGAATGGTGGAATGTCAGAGTCATCAATTGACACTCTTCCATTTGTTTCGTTGTATTGTGGAGTTGCAGGTTGTTGATATGTTGCATTTGGTTGTTGATTATTATAAGTTGCTTGTGCTCTCGTTTCTGCATCTCTACCAAACAAGTTGCTGTTGATGTTTGATTGTGGTCTGCCAGTAATTCCGCCAAATGCGTTCATTCCTGCATAAGGATTTTTTTGTTCTGGCCTTTCTTCTGTAAATTTGCCACCAGTAAAGCCTGTTGCAATAATTGTAACTTCAACAGTTTCTTGCATATTTGGGTCGATACTTGTTCCAAAAATAAGGTTACAAGTTGGAGCAACAATTTCTCTAACAAGTTCACTTGCTTCGTTAACTTCATCAAGAGCCATATCAAATCCACCCTTAATGTTAAGCAATACGCCTGTTGCGCCTTCAATTTGTGTTTCCAAAAGTGGGCTGTAAACTGCGTTTCTAACGGCTTCTTGAACTTTGTTTTCGCCTTTGCCAATTCCAATGCCCATGTGAGCATAACCCTTGTTTTTCATAATTGTCTTAACATCGGCAAAGTCCAAATTGATGATGCCCGGTTTAATGATAAGGTCTGTAATGCCTTGAATGCCTTGACGCAAAACTTCATCGGCATATTTAAAACTTTCAATCATTGGTGTGCCCTTTGGCATAACTTTTAAAAGTTTTTCATTTGGAATGATAACCAAAGTATCAACATATTTTTTAAGATTTGCAATACCTTTTTCTGCATTTTGCGCTCTAATTGCACCTTCAAATGGGAATGGTTTTGTTACAACAGCAATTGTAAGTATTCCCATATCTTTTGCAATTTGTGCAACAACTGGAGCAGCACCTGTTCCTGTTCCACCACCCATTCCGGCTGTGATAAACACAAGGTCTGCACCTTGCAAAACTTCTGTAATTTGATTTTTGCTTTCTTCTGCTGCCTTTTGTCCAACATCAGGCTCTGCACCAGCACCCAAACCCTTTGTGAGTTTTGTTCCAATTTGAATTCGTTTTGGTGCAGGGTTGCCAATTAGGGCTTGCCTGTCGGTATTAAGTGCAATAAATTCTGGTCCTTCAAAGTTGTATTGAATCATTCTTTGAACGGCATTGCAACCGCCACCACCAACGCCAACAACCTTAATTCTTGCATTTGATGAGTTAACCATATTTCCATCTTCGTTATACATAAATCTTCTCCCTTATTTTTTAAACCAATTTTTAATTTTATCAATGAAACTGAACTTTTCATTTTTCTTTTCTTTAAGTGCAATATCCAAAAGTCCCAAAACACTGCTGTAATTTGGTCTGTTTAGTTGCAAAGTGTTGCCACTTAAAACTTCAATGTTTTCGCCAATGCCCTTGCTGAGATAGTCTTTGCCACCCTTAACAAGACAAATTCCACCACCGGTTAGATATATTGGCACAAAGTTGTTGCCCTTCATTTTGATAAGACATCTATTGATAAGTTCAACAATCATATCAAGCCTTGCAGAAACAATTTCGTTTGTAAGTTTTGCACTGACCGGTGTAACGTTTCCGCCAACATTAACTTCATAAAAGTCATCATCTTGGGCAGCCAAACTCAAAACAACTTTTCGTTTTAGATTTTCTGCTTCCTTAAATGAGATCTTCAAAATTTGGCAAAGGTCGGCACTTATGTGCCCACCACCAAGTGAAAATGAAGTTAAATTTAAAAGCCCATCGCCTTTTACATAAGCCACAAATGTGCTGAGATAGCCAACATCAATCAAAATTGCTCCACTATCTCGTTTTTCTGGTTCAAGCAAATACAAACTTTCTGAAAGTGCACTGCTTACATACTCAACTTCTGGAAGCCCCATAGATTTGACAATTTTATCAACTGCTTCAATAAACTTGTTCTCTGCCAAAACAAAACAAATTGAACCACTTAACCTTGTGCTAACTTGACCTTTTGGGTCAATAACCTTTCTGTTGTCGTCCAAAAGGAAGTATATTGGTGAGCGACTTATTATTGTTGCGCCATCAAACCTTACATCTCTTGATGCCATATCAAAAAGTTGTGTTATTTCATCATCTGAAATTCTTGTTTTTTTGCTAAATGCAACGCTTGAGTTTTTTGTTTGAACAAACGAAAACTCTGCCGGCACGCCTATGTATAATTTTTCAACTTTAAGACCACTGTTTGTTTCTGCCTTGACAATGCAATCTGCAATTGCATCGTACAACTTTTCTGGTTCTACAAATTCGCCATTCAAAAAGCCAGCATATTCAACTTCTCCCGTTCCACGAATGTTAAAAGTGTTGTTAATTCCACTTTCGCCAATCATAACACTAATCTTACTAGACCCAAAATCTAGAACGCTCACATATTTAGTGGCCATAAGATTTCCTCCAAATGTTTTGTCGCATACTTAAACTATTATATGAATAATTATACCTTTTATAGAGTAAACTGTCAACACAAAACAAATAAATATTATTTTTTATTTGTTAATTTTTGGCAGTGAAATTTGACACGCTTTTTTGGACATTCAGTGGCAACAATTTTGCCATAATGTTTTTTTAAAAAATTCCCCATTTTTTAAGTAAAAGACTTGCTTAATTGCATAAAAAAATTGCCAACAAAGTGGCAATTTTTATAGCGAAAGGTCATCGGCAAAGAAATGCTCAAATGCAAGTTCACAAATTTTTTCAAATTGTGACTTTGCATATTCATCTGGTTGCTCGGCACTTACGCTTTCAATGTTTTCTGCAAACGCTTTAAGTTGCTCTTGCGTAAACTTGTGACCTTGCAAATTTTTGCAAAGATTAACCGGTTTAACAAATCTATCTTTAAATTCAGTTTTGTTTTCAGCCAATTGATGAAGTTCATCTAAACTTTCATAAACAAAACCATTTTGGTCAACTTTTGGTTCTTTGACCAAAACAAGACCATTTAGATTTTCTTTTTTTGCCAAAACATAATATGGTGCTGATTCTATAGTTTCAATTCCTTCAATGTCGCCTGCTTCATCTATATCTGGTTTTGTAAAACTTGAAAGTTTAACAATAACCAAATCTTCTGCATTAACCATTTTAAAACTTTTTGTCATAATTCTCCTTTAAACAAACACATAACTTTTACACGCTTGCCAATGGTTTTGATGCCTTTTTATATTTCAAATTCTGGGGCAGATTTTCCTGTTCTGTCAACCTTTTTTTGAACGAGTTGTGCAGTTAGTTTGTCAACACACTCATCAATATTTTTGTACATATCATTTGAAACTGCTTTTGCCATAAGTTCATAACTTTTTGCTTTCAAATTCATTTTCATACAAAATTGTTTGCCTTCCATTGACATATAGATATCAACCACGCTGTCAACACCAAACTTGTCTAGTTTTGCCAACTTTTTTGATACCATTTTTTCAAGTGCTGGACTTAATAAGTCACCACAATGATAATTTTTAACCATAATACACACTCCTTTATGACATCTGTCATTACAATTATATTATCACATATAATTATTTTTGCCAAACATTTTTATTGTTTTGCAATATATTCAAAAGTCAATTCTCCATTTTGTTCATCAATCACAATTGAATAATTGTCTTTCAATTTTTCTCGCAAAATGTCTTCGGCAATGACATCTTCAATTTCCTGTTCAACCAAACGCCTTAATGGTCTTGCACCAAATTCTGCATTGTAACCCTTTGTAATCAAATAGTTCAATGCACTTTGTGTAAGTTTAAGGTCTATGTTTCTCTTTTTAAGTCTTTCCAAAAGTGACATCAACATTATCTTTGCAATTTTTGCAAGGTCTTGCTGATTTAGGCTGTGAAAGAAACTGATGTTGTCAATTCTATTTATGAGTTCGGGTCTAAAATAGTTTGTGAGATATGAAGAAATTTGCTCTTCTCGACTAGATTTTGACATATCATCGGTCAAAAGTTCTTTTAAATCGGCATAACCCACATTGCTTGTCATGATGATAATTGTGTTTTGAAAGTTTACAAGCCTGCCTTGGCTGTCGGTCAATCTGCCATCGTCCAAAAGTTGCAACAAAATGTTAAGCACATCGTTGTTTGCTTTTTCAATTTCATCAAGAAGCACCACAGAATATGGATTGCGTCTTACTCGCTCAGTTAGTTGTCCACCTTCTTCATAGCCCACATAACCGGGTGGCGAGCCTATGAGTTTTGAAACGCTGTTGGCTTCCATAAATTCACTCATATCAAGCCTAATCAAGTTGTTTTCATCATCAAAAAGTGCTTCGGCAATTGCTTTTGAAAGTTCGGTTTTTCCAACACCTGTTGGCCCCAAAAACAAGAATGAACCAATTGGTCTTTTGCCACTTTTAATGCCAACTCTGCTTCTTCTAACTGCTTTCGCAACATTTGTTATTGCTTCATCTTGTCCAATAACACGGCTGTGCAAAATATTTTCCAAATTTAATAATTTTTGTTTTTCTGTTTCGTTTAGCTTTGTAACAGGAATGTTTGTCCAAAGAGAAACAACTTTTGCAATGTCTTCTTCACCAATGATTTTTTTGATTTGTGAAATTCCATAAAAGTTTGAAAGTCTTTCAATTTCTGCTTTAAGTTCAAAAATTTTTTCTCGCAAAATTATGGCGTCTTCATATTCTTCTCGTTGAACGGCGTATTTTTTCTTTTTTTGCAATTCTACCACTTTGTTTTTAAGCGATATAATGTCTTGTGGCTCGCCACTATTAAACAATTTTGCGCTACTGCACGCCTCATCAATAAGGTCAATTGCTTTGTCTGGAAAATTTCTGTTTGTTATGTATCTATCTGCAAGGTCAATTGCACTTTTAAGTGCACCATCAGAAATTTTAACGCCGTGATATGCTTCATAACTGTCACGAATGCCTTTCAAAATTAAAAGCGTGTCATCTTTTGATGGTGGGTTTATTGTAACCGGTTGAAATCTTCGTTCAAGCGCCTTGTCCTTTTCCAAAAATTTTCGATATTCATCATTTGTTGTTGCGCCAATGGTGTTAAGCTCACCACGAGCCAAATATGGTTTTAATATGTCTGCTGGCGAAACTTCGCCTTTTTCATTGCTCATTTGTGCAAGCGTGTGAATTTCATCAATAAACAAAATTATGTTGCCAGCGTTTGTGATTGCACTGATGGCACTTCGCAATTTTTGCTCCAAAGCGCCCCTAAACTTTGTGCCAGACATAAGCCCACTTATGTTAAGTGAAAACACAATTTTATCTTTTAGTTCTGGTGGAACATCTCCCGAAACAATTTTAAGTGCAAGACCTTCAACAACAGCACTCTTTCCAACACCTGCTTCGCCAACAAGGCAAGGATTGTTTTTTGTTTTTCGGCACAAAATTTCAATAACTCTAAGTGTTTCCTTATCTCTGCCAATGATTGGGTCAATTCTGCCAAGTCGGGCTTTTTCGGTCAAATCAATTCCAAGTTCTTGCAACTCTTCGGGCAAATTTTTGTTTATGCTGTCAATTTCTTTGTTTTCAGTTTTTTCTTCCTGCTTTTTTGCCTTTGGTTGTTGTTTAACCTTTTCAGCACTTGCCGTTTGCTTTGCCTGTTCTTTTTGTTTTTCGCGTTGCGCTTGCTGTTTCAAAAATGCTAAAATTTTGTTTTTTAAATCAATCAAATTAACATGAAAAACTTGGTCTAAAATGTTAACTGCAACGCAATCACTAAGCATCAAAATGCTAAACAATATGTGTTCAGGGCAAACACAAGCATTGCCAATTTCATTTGCAAGATTTTGCGACCTAACAAGCACTTGTTTGCTTCGTGGAGTTAAATCAGCATTGCTGGCAACTGTATCATCGTCATCTTTGCTTTCATACAAAATGTTTTCAAAATCTTCTTTTGACACGCCACATTCGTTTAAAAGTTTGTTGGCATAGCCACTGTTTAGGCACAAAATTCCATACACAATATGCTCGGTTGCCACTTCGCCATTGTTATAAATTTTTGCCGATTCACTTGCAAAATTTAAAACTTTGTTTACATCTTCAGTTGTGTTGATATTGTAAAACATAATTCTCCTTTAAAGTTAAAATTTTTTTGCTATTTCTTTTGTCTTTTCAACAATCAATTTTTCTGTCTTTTTAAAGTTATATTTACCTTTGTTATAAACGATTTTTCCGTTGCACATTGTCATTAAAACATCTTCTGTGCCATAGGAATAAACCAAATCATCAAACAAATTGTTTGCAATTGCACCATCAACGCCTTTGTTGTTTAGCATAATCAAATCTGCAACAAAGCCCTTGTTTAATGTTCCAACATTTTCAAGTTTCAAGGCTTTTGCGCCATTTATTGTTGCCATTTTCAAAACTTCGGCAGAACTAAACACGTTTGCTTTTGAAAGCAACACATTTTGGCTTGTGCTTGCAAGAAACATTTCCCTAAACATATCAAGCCTATTGTTGCTTGCACTGCCATCTGTGCCAAGACAAACATTTATGCCATGACTTTTCATTTGAGCAATTGGCGCAATTCCACTTGCAAGTTTAAAATTGCTACCAAAATTTGCACATACACTTGCACCATACTTTGCCATTATGCAAATGTCCTTTTCATTTGTGTTTGTTGCGTGAATTGCCAAACTGCTTTGGTCAAAAAAGCCATAGTCTTCAAGCAATTCAATTGGTGACATATCATCATTTTGGCTGGCACATTTGCCAACTTCTTCAAGTGTTTCACTAACATGAGTGGAAACAAAAGTGTTATATTTTTTTGCAAGCCTATTGCAAATGTCAAACATCTTTTCACTTGCGCCATAAATTGAGTGGCAATAGAAATTTGCCGTTACAAGTGGACTAGTTGCAATCACTTTTTGATAAATATCTTCAAGTTGTTTGTCAGAAATAACTTTGTTCATATTATATCGTGGCCCAACGCTGACCACTGCTCTAATTCCACAATCTGCAAAGGCCTTTGCTATGCTGTCAAAAAAGTAGTAGTTATCATTTACTGTTGTAATTCCATTTTTTGCATATTCAAGGCACGCAAACATCGTGGCAAAATAGACATCTTTTGCAGTTAAACTTCTTTCTTTTCGTTGCATTTCGCAAAGCCAATCTTGCAAAACCATTCCACCAGAATTGCCTTTGAAAATTTCCATTGCACTGTGAGTGTGAGCATCAACAAAGCCCGGAATAACAATGTTTTGCTTTGCATCAATAACCTTATCGGCAGAACTATCAGTCATTTTGCCAACATATTGAATTATATTTTCATCAATGACAATTTCGCCCAAAAATGGTTCACTGTCAAAATCTTTAACAATAATTGCATTTGTAATTTTTGTTTTCATTTTTGCTCCTTACATCTATTTTAGCAACTTTTGAAAAATATGCAAAATAAAAACATAAATTTGTAGCCTAGGCTTGTCATTTTTTGACAAAAAAAGCCCAACAAATTGTTGGACTTTTTAATTACTTCATAATTGGGAACAAAACAACATCTCTAATTGATGGTTGATTGAACAAAATCATCATCAATCTATCAATTCCCATTCCAAGACCACTCATTGGAGGCATACCATGTTCCATTGCAAGCAAGAAGCCTTCATCAATATCCATTGCTTCATCATCACCATTTGCTTTTGCTTTGGCTTGTTCTTCCAAATTTCTTCTTTGAATTTCTGGGTCAACCAACTCGCTGTAACTTTTGCAAAGTTCTTCGCCATTAACCAAGAATTGGAACATTTCAATTGTTCTTGGGTCTTCATCACTTGGTCTTGCAAGTGGAACAATGCAAGCAGGATAATTGTATAAGAATGTTGGCTCAATGATGTTTGGACGAATTGAACGCTTGTAAACATAGTCAATAATAGAGCCACAAGTTTTCAAAATTCTAACTTCGCCAGCATCAAACAACTTTGTTTCCAAAACCTTTGCCTTTAAATCTTCTGGATTGTCATAGTCCAAAACATTAAAGCCCAAAACTTCGTTAACCTTTTTGGTGTAGTCAACACGCTTAAACTCTTTTGACAAATCGTATGTTTTGCCATTGACTGTAATTTCTGGTTTGCCGAGCATATATGTTGTCATTTCTCTAATAAATTTAGAGTAGAAATTGATGTTGTCTTCAAAATTCCAAAAACTTGCATACCATTCAACTTGCGTAAATTCTTGCAAGTGGCTTGAATCCATACCTTCATTTCTAAAGCATTTTGCAACTTCAAAAACTCTTGGAAAACCGCCGCAAACAACTTGTTTTAAGTATGTTTCTGGTGCAATACGCAAATTGCAATCTTTGTCAAGAGCGTTGTGATGTGTTAAAAATGGTTTTGCACTTGCGCCACAAACTGCGCCTTGAATGATTGGTGTTTCAACTTCTACAAAGTCATTTTTTTGCAAGAAGTCACGAATGAAAGCAACAAGTTTGCTTCTGCCAATGAAAACTTTTTTTGCTTCATCGTTGCTAATCAAGTCCAAATATCTTTCACGATATTTTGCTTCGGTGTCACTAAGACCATGAAATTTTTCTGGAAGTGGTTTTTGTGCCTTTGAAAGCAATTCAAAATTTTCTGCTCTAACAGTCAATTCGCCTGTTTGAGTAACATACAATTCGCCTTCAACCCCAACAAAGTCACCAATGTCAAGTTGTTTTTTGAAAAATGTATATTTTTCTTCGTCAAGTTCATTTCTGCTGAAACTTATTTGAATGGCATCAAATACATTTCCTATTTTTGCAAAAGAAAATTTGCCCATAACACGCTTAAACAAAACTCTGCCTGCAATTTTAAGTTTTGTGCCAAGTTCTGCTTTTCTTGCTTCTGAAATTGAGTGTGTGCAGTCATACTTGTCGGCATAAGGGTGTTTGCCCTCTGCTTTAAGTGCCTTTATTTTTTCTTTTCTAATGTCTTCTTCTCTAAATAAATCTTGTGTGTTTTCCATAAATATTCCCTTTTATTGCAACAAATTACTCATTGCATAACACAAAAAGTTTATCAAAAATATGCCTTCAAGTCAAACAATATCACTCATTTAACAATATGTTGCAAGGCAAATTGTGTTTTTGAACAAATATGTCAACAAAATAAATAGAAATGTTCATTTATTGCACTAAAAACATTGCATTTAAAATATTAGAAAGCAATAACTTCTAATTGTTTTTTAAAAGTTTTGAATAGACCGAAAAATTATTTGTAACTTTTTTCAAATAATTTTTTGTTTCTTCATATGGAATCACCGAAAGTGTTTTGCCATCATTTGAATATGTTTTGTCCATAAGCCACGCCCTAACCGTTGTTTCGCCTGCATTGTAGGCACAAATGGTGGTTTCAACATTCACAAATTTGTTTAACAAATATCTATAATATGCCACGCCAAGCCTAATGTTTGTTGATGGAACAAACAATTCTTTTTCCGAAACATTTTGCTCTCCTTTTATGTCGCAAATGTAGTTTGCTGTTGAAAGTTTAATTTGCATAAGTCCAATTGCACCTGCGTTTGATTTTGCATTTTTATCAAACTTGCTTTCTGCTTTTATTATTGAATAAATCATTGCCTTGTCGACATCAAACTCTTTTGATGCGGCTTCAACCTGCACTGCATAGTCTGTTTTGTAGCAAAACAAATACAGTGCAAAAAAATATGACACTGCAAAAAATGCAACAACAATCAAACATATCAAAACATTTTTAACTATTTTCACAAATATATTTTATGACCATTTTTGCAATTTAATCAATTAGCGTAAAAACAAATTCCAATAACCAAAATTTATTTGCAACAAAATCTCACCAAACAAAAAAAGCAAGAATAACTCTTGCTTTAAAACAAACCAACAAAGGCTCTTATCATCAAATATACAAACAGCCCGGCAGCAACCAAACAAAGGATGATTGGAAGCAACCTGTCAAAATTGTTATATTTTTTTGCTTTCCTTTTCTTCTTTGATGACTTTTCAGTTTCCATAACATATTCTGCGCCATCTGGACCACTTGCTGCGTCCATTTCAATTGCATCGGAAACTTCTTTTTGTGTTTTTTGATATTCTAAATATGCTTTTATAAGTGCAACACTCAGCATAATAAATCCAGCACAAAACATAACCGTTGCTGGCAAAAACATAATTTGTGTTATGTAAGAAAGCATTAAAAAGATGAATGCCACAAGAAACACAATTGCAGTTGAAAGATTAAAAATGTTAAATCTATTTTTCATATCACTCCTAAATATTAAACATTGAAAGAACCAATGGAACAACAACCAATAACACTGCCAAAACATAAATTATCGTCCAGGTGGCACTGCGTTTTGTTCTGACATAGTAAAATGCTGCAACAGCAGTAACAACAAATGCAAGGACATAGGCAACTTGGTTTAGTATGTTTGCAAATTGTACGCCAGCATTAAGCCAGCCCAATATTTTTGAAACAAGCAAGGCAATGCCAGCAATACAAAGTGCAACAAATGCCATTGCGTTGAAAAATTTTTTTGTATTTAATTCTCTTTTCATTTCTTCTCCTTTCGGTAAAAATAACTACATTGATATGTTATCACAAAACCGAACAAAATTAAAGCGTATCACTATGTTTTTTCACAAAATTTGAAAAATATTCTGGCAATGGAACTTCAAATTGCAAAGGTTTTTTTGTTGTTGGTTGAGTGAAACAAATTTTATAGGCAGTTAAAAGTTGCCCCGCAAGTTCCTTTTCTCTTTCACCAAAGCCGTAAACTCTATCACCCACAACAGGGTGACCCAAATATTTTGCGTGAACCCTAATTTGATGTGTTCTGCCCGTTTTAAGTTCAAAATGAACAAGTGTGTAGCCATTTAAATGCGCAACAACATCAAAATGAGTTTCGGCATATTTACCTTTTGTGTCATCACAAACTTCCATCATCTGCCTGTTTTTTTTGCTTCTAGCAATGTGAGTTGCAACAACGCCATTTTCTTGCTTCAAGTTGCCTTCTAGCACAGCCATATAGTGACGTTTGCACTCTTTTGTGCTTATTTGTTTTGCTAAATTTTCGTGTGCTTTGTTGTTTTTTGCAACAATCAAAAGTCCACTGGTATCTTTGTCAAGCCTGTGAACAATTCCAGGTCTAAACTCACCATTTACACTACTCAAATTTTTGCACCTAAATGTGAGCGCATTTACAAGCGTGCCCGAATAGTTTCCAACAGCTGGATGCACACACATACCTTGTGGTTTATTGATAACCAGCAAGTCGTCATCTTCATAAACAACATCAATGGCAATATCTTCAGGTTTTGCAGTCAAAACGGGCTTTTCTTCAAGTTGATACTTAATCTCATCATCAAGACAAATTGAATATCCTGCTTTAACATTTTTTTTATTCACAAGCACATTGCCATCATCAATCATTTTTTTGACATTGCTTCTTGAAATATCAAGTTTTTTTGACAAAAATACATCAAGCCTTTGACCAATATCTTCTTTTACAACAATTTTTTCCAAATCACACCTTATTTAGATTGAGTATCAATCTCATTTTCATCTTTTTTTGTTTCTTTTTTATCTTTTCCAATTGAAATTAGCATATACACAATCAGCAACACACAGCCAACCGTAAGTGAAATGTCAGCAACATTAAATACCGGAAAATTTATAAATTTTAAATATACAAAATCTCTAACATAACCAAAAGCAACACGGTCAATCAAATTGCCAATTGCACCAGCAATTATGCACGCAGAAGCAATTTCATAAAGCACAGAATTTCGCTTAAACAAAATGTCAAATGTAACATATGCCACAAGAAAAATTGCAGAAAGCAAAATTAAAAACCAAGTTTTTCCACTTAATATGGAAAACCCTGCCCCAGTGTTGTGAACTGGCAAAATTTCAAGCACACCCGGAATGAGAACTGTTGTGCTAAAATTCTCTTCACCATTTGGGACAAGCAAAAATTTTGTTGTCATATCAAGAGCAATAACAACAACAATTATCAAATATTTCCACCAATTCTTTTTCAAAAACTGCCTAAAATTTTTCATAAAGATATTATATCACATTTTGCAAGCACTTTTCAAACGTTTCACTTTATTGTAGAAAGTTTTGTTCCATTTGGCGTAACCACATACAAAAGGTCTTGCAAACACATCATTTGAGCGTTGGTTGCAAAAAAGGCGCCGGACAGATAATCAAAAATTCGTTGCAATTCACTCTTTTTCATATTGGCAAAATTTATTATCACGGCTTGACCATCTTTCACGCACAAAATTGCCTTGTTAAGTTCTGCCAAATTTTTTGGTGCATAAACAACCAAACCATTGAGATTTATGGCGTTTTTGTTTTCATCAATAGATTTACTAATTTCAACAGTTTCTGCCGGCTTTTGCTTTGTTGCAAATTTTTCTAACAATGCGCTTAACAATTTCATAAAACCTACTTTGTGACATTTGCTTCAAAGGTCAAAAAATATGAAAGCAAATTTGATGCACAATATTTAATGTCGCCTTTCAAGTTATCACTCAAAAGCAAAGTTCCAATGTTTGAGATTACTTCACTTTGTAAAATTTTAACATTAGTAACAATGACATCACAATTGTTTGCAAACACTTTTGCAAAAGTTTCTTTTCCCATTTGACAAGTTTCCTTAAAAACTTGCAATTTTTGCTTTGCTTCGGCAGATAAAATTTCTCCCCTATCAAGCGAAAGAGATGTTTGATATAATTCATCAAACGATTTTTCAAAAACGGCTATGGCATTTTTTATGTTTGAAAGTTCTTGTTGTGTGTAGTTTGATGAAATGACAAGTTTGTTTAGTTTTATTGGCAAAACTGTTGCATTGTATTCATCTGCAATGTTTTCGCAAACCTTTTGTGCATCAGTTTTGTTTTGATAGACATTTGCTGTGGCATAATATGTGCCATCAAGTTTAAAAACAAAACCACTTGCGTTTTTGCCTTTCAACTCTTCGGCAATTGATGAAACTTCTGCAAAACTACTTCCATCTTTAACCGCCACAGCAAAATATGTTTGTCCATCAAAAATTTGATATTTGTTAATTTTAAAAACACCGGCAAAATCTACCACATTAGATAGGTATATCACACCACAAACAACTGCCAAAATAAGCAAAAACACATCAAAACGCTTTGCAAAGCCACCACCCCGTTTTACTTTTTTTGAACTGCGATACACATAACCTGTTTCTGTTTGAATTATTGGCATAAAATATTTACTCCCCACTTTGTTTTATATTAAAATAAATCTGTCAAAATTTGCAATTGACAAATTTTTGTTGCTCGTTAGTAATATATGCAAATAACGACAAAAATAAATTAAAAAAATTGTTTGTTCGTTTCACAAGAACCAACAATTATACTATAATTTAGTTAGGAGATGAAACAATGAAAATTAAACCATTATTAGACAAAGTTGTGCTTGTTCCAATTGAAAGTGAAAAGACAACTGAAAGTGGAATTTTAATTCCAAATTCTGCACAAGAAAAACCAAATCTTGCCGAGGTTGTTGCCGTTGGCGAAGGTGGTTTTGTTGATGGAGGCGATGTCAAGATGCTTGTAAAGCCAAAAGACAAAGTGCTCTACTCAAAATATGCCGGCAGTGAATATAAAATTGGAAACAAAAATTATATCATAATAAAGCAAGCAGACATTCTTGCTATTGTTGAAGATTAAGGAGAAAATTATGGCAAAAAAAATAATTTATGGCAGTGAAGCAAGACAAAAACTTCAAAATGGTGTTGATGCCGTTGCAAACACCGTTAAAATTACACTTGGACCAAAGGGAAGAAATGTTGTTTTGGACAGACAGTTCGACACTCCCCTAATCACAAACGATGGTGTAACAATTGCAAAAGACATTGAACTTGATGACCCATTTGAAAATATGGGTGCAAGTTTGCTTAAACAAGTAAGCATCAAAACCAATGATGTTGCCGGCGATGGCACAACAACAAGTGCGGTGCTTGCACAAGCAATTGTAAAAGAAGGCATAAAAAATTTCACAGCAGGTGCTAACCCAATTATGCTTAAAAAAGGAATTGCCAAAGCAACAGATGTTGTGGTTGAAGCCTTAAAAAAGCAAAGCATTTCAATTGACAGCAAAAAAGAAATTGAGCAAGTTTCATCAATTTCTGCTGGCGATGAAACAATTGGCAAATTGATTGCCGATGCTTTTGAAAAAGTTGGCAAAGATGGCGTTATAACCGTTGAAGAAGGCAAAACTTTAGAAACAACCCTAAAACTTTCTGCCGGAATGCAGTTTGACAGAGGTTATCTCAGCCCATATATGAGCACGAATATGGAAAAGATGGAAACCGACTTTGATGATTGCAACATTTTAATAACCGACAAAAAAATTTCAAATGTGCAAGAAATTTTGCCACTTTTGGAACAAGTTGTCAAAAATGGACTTAAATTTTTGATTATTGCTGATGACATTGAAGGCGAAGCCCTAACTACTCTAATTGTAAACAAATTGCGTGGCACTTTTAATTGCGTTGCAGTGAAAGCTCCAAGTTATGGCGACAAGCGAAAAGCAATTTTGGAAGACATTGCAATTTTGACTGGTGGAACTGTGATAAGTGAAGACAAAGGTCTTGCACTTGCAGACGCAACACTTGATATGCTTGGCAAGGCAAGGTCAATAAAAGTGACAAAAGACACAACAACAATTGTTGATGGTGCTGGAAACAAGAAAGACATTGAAGCAAGAAAACAACAAATAAAGACACAACTAGCAAACGAAACAAGCAGTTTTGAAAAAGAAAAACTAACCGAACGCCTTGCAAAACTTTCGGGTGGCGTGGCAGTTATTTCTGTTGGAAGCGCAACAGAAGTTGAGCTTAAAGAAAAAAAACTTCGCATAGAAGATGCCCTCAGCGCAACAAAGGCAGCAACAGAAGAAGGCATTGTTGCCGGCGGTGGCGTTGCTCTACTTCAAACAAAAAAGGATTTAAAATCATTTGTAAGCACGCTTTCTGGCGATGAAAAAATTGGTGCAGAAATTGTTTTGAAAGCACTTGATGCTCCAATTATGCAAATTGCAACAAATTCTGGCGAAGATGGTGGCGTTATTCTTTACAACATAGAAAAAGAAAACAAAACAAATTTTGGCTATGATGCCCTAAACGGCAAATATGTTTCTATGATTGATTGTGGAATTGTTGACCCAACAAAAGTTGTTCGCTCTGCAATTCAAAACGCAACAAGCGTTGCCGGAACACTTCTTACAACCGAATGTTTGGTTGCAGAAACAAAACCAGCCGAAACAGACAAAACCAATGAAAATTATTAAAAATGATGCAATGCAAATTTATTGCGATATAAACAAGTCAAATTTAATTTGCCATGGCAACAAACATAACAAGTAACCCACGGTTTAAAATTTTAATTGTTAGTATATATTGTTTCAAAACCTTGCAAATAACTTTAATTAGACGAAACACGCTTGTCAAAAAGATGCTACACAAATTTGTAAAACGCATCAAAATGAATAAGGCATATTAAAAAAACACAAATAAATAAAGTTTAATTACACAAATTAAATCCACAAAATAATTAGATTAAATTATACAAAAAGTTATAGGCACAAAAAATGGAAGCATCTTGCTTCCATTTTTAATTTATTTTGCAACATTTCTAAGTGTTGGGTATTGACCATCGGCAAATTCCCAAATGCTTGTTTTGAATTCATATTCTTTATATCTATCGTTGCTTGTTATAACTGCAAGTAAATCTTTTGATTTTGCTTGTTCTTCTGTAACTGGGCAATCATAGAAGTATCCAAACCAAGAAAACGCTTCAAATTTTGCAACTTGTGCTTTTGCCCCAGGGAATGCAACATAGATACATGAATGGTAAACTGCATCTGGTTCATAGAATGCCCAAATGTCACCTGAACCACGAACTGTGCTTGCACATTCATAGTATTTGTCACCTGAACCACCAAATTGGTTTGCTGAGAAGCAACTATTTGTAACTGCGTCTGCATCATATGTTACATTAACTTGATATGCAATACCGCAAATTACACTTGTTGTATCTCTTGCTTGAATAAAGTTTTCTGTGTAGCAATTTTCAATAACGCCAAGCATTTGAACTGATGCAACACCACCAACATATTTACCTGTTAATGTAGCACCTTTAGATTCACATTCTGAAACACGACCTGTTGTGAAACCAACAACACCACCCATATACATACCGCTGATGTCGGCTTGGTTAGAGCATCTTGAAATGGTTGCACTTGACAAGTATCCAACAATACCACCAATGTATGAGTTTGCTGAATCAACAGTGCTTCCATCAATAACACCACGGTTGATGCAAGATGTAACATTGCCTTGTGTTTCACCAACAATGCCACCAAGGTTACCCTTTGATTGAACTGTTAATGTGATACCTTTGTTGTTAGATGAACCATTGTAATTTGAACTGTTTACAAATGAGTTTGCTTGGTTGTAAGCAACAACGCCACCAACATAATATTGTGTGCAAGATGTTGCCATGTTAATTGCAACTGAAGATTTGCAATCTTGAACTGTTCCTTTGTTTTCTGCAACAATGCCGGCCATGTAAATCTTGCCACTAGCACCAGTTGTGATTGTACCAGTTGCGTAACAATTGTTTACAATACCATTGTTTGTTCCAGCAATACCAGCAATTTTTGTAGCGCTTCTTACTGATGAAGAAACTGTGATGTTAACTGAAATATTTTCAAGAATTGCTGTGTTAGAAAGTACATTGAACAATGAGGCAACTCCGTCGTCATTAACCATTGAATCGCTTGTAATTTCAAGTGTGATTGTAAATTCTGGTTTACCATCTTCATTTAGTGGGCAAGTGAATTTTCCACCAAAATCAAGTGGTTTGAAATTATCTGCAACTTTCAATGTAAGGTTGTTCATCAATTTATAGTTATCTGAACTACCATTCATTGCCATAAAGTCTGCGTTGTTTTTAATTTCACCTTTGATTGAAATCTTTCCGCTTCTTGAAGAAACATATGGACATTCAAAGTTAAGTGTTGGCATTGCGTTGTCATTTACTGTCCAAACTGTGCCAAGTTGCCATGAATATTTTCTGTTTGTTGTTGTATCTGTGTAAGAATAGTATGTTTCCATTTTTGTTTTAAGGTCATCTGCTGTTCTTTCATAAACACCAACTGCTGTACCTTCGGTTGTTGCATCATCAAAGTTAGAAACACCCTTGTTAACATTTCCACTTAAATTTTTGCTGTAATAGTTTCCTGCAATTTCATTGCTGTATGTGTCATTTTTGTTTAAAGAATAACCCAAAATTGCACCCTTGTTGTTTGTTGTCCCTTCAAAGTCCATAACACTGTATGTGTCGATGATTGAAGAATTGTAAACCGCAGAGCCAATTTCATCATATTCAAACAAACCAACAATACCACCAAGGTATGTGTTTGAAGATTTTGCATTTAATTTGTAACTATTTGTTTCGTCACCTGTGTAGCAGTTTTCAATCAATGCTCCACTTGCAACGCCAACAAGTCCACCTGCAGCCTTTGTTGCAGAAACATTGCACTTTGCATAACTGATTGTAATGTTTGGTCTTTGACCACTTGCCTGTGGCATTTCAGCAACACCAACAAGTCCACCTGCAACACCATTGTTTGCTGTTGCTTCAACAGTTGAATTTTCAATTGATGATTTGGTGATTGTTCCGTTGTTTATACCAACAAGACCACCAACAATAGCATCTGCTTTACTGTCACTAACACGGCAACCATCTGCGCTAACCATCAAAACTTGACCTTTGTTTACGCCAGCCAAAACACCGGCAGCATCAAAGCCTGCTTCAACAACGCAGCTTGCAAATTTACCATTTGCAACTTTACCATTTGAACCAATTGTTGCAAACAAGCCACCAAATTTGATGCCATCGCTGCTTCCAAGATTCAAATTGCTTATTGTGTGACCATTAAAGTCAAATGAACCAGTGAATCCTTCATCTTTGCCATTTGCAATTGGTGTCCAGTTAACGCCATTCATATTGATGTCTGATGTCAATTTGTAATACAAATTAAGTGGCATTTCTGCACTGCCAATTTTTGCAAGATCTGTTGCATCTTTAACAAAGAATGGTGAGTTTGCAGCACCGTTACCAACTGTAACTTGAACTTTTACTGGAATAAACTTTTCAATGTTACTGCTTACGGTAATTGTGGTTTGTCCACCTTGTTTTGCAGTGAAGGTATATTCGTCATTGGTGTTGCCAATCAAATTGTCATCGTCAATTTCAACGTCAACCTTACTTCCCTTTTTCAAATTTTTCTTAACAATATCCAAAGTGAATGTGTCGCCAACATTAACTTCAAAAACTGTTTGATTTACATAAACCACTTCATCTAATGTCATAAATCTGAAAATTGTAAATCCAATTCCAAGAGAAACAATACAGATTATAACAAATACCCAAAATCGTTTCATAAATATCTCCTTTTTGATTATCAACACTATTATACTTTATCAATCTTTAAATGTCAATACTCAATTTGCTAAAAAATGGAGTTTAACCATTTTTATTTTGTACTTTTAGTAAAATAATAGAATATATTATATATATTTGCAATTTCAAGGTTGACTGTTTTGCAACTTCAAAGTTATTTGCAAGCAAATATTTTCCTATTTTAAAAGTTGATTATCGAAAAATATTTGCCACTTTTAATGTTTTTTTGATAAAGGTATTTTAAAAAAGGTTCCACTTAAAGATACTTGCATTTTTAATTTAATTGCAAAAAATATTCTATTTTGAATAATCGCATTGTAACATATTTTAAATATATTGAAAAATATAAAAACCTTTTAAATAACAAAAAAAATACGACCTAAAGTCGTATCTTTGGCGCCTCAGGCCCGGCTCGAACGGGCAACCTATCGGTTAACAGCCGAGTGCTCCACCATTGAGCTACTGAGGCATCGTCAAAAGCATTTATATAATATCAAAATGCCCAGACAATGTCAACTATTTTTTTCAAAAAAACTTTTTTTGTTTATTCCTGGCAAAAATAATTTTTGACAAACAAAATGTCGGTGTGGTTTTCATCTTAAAATTTAGCAAATTTTTCATTCCCTAAATACAAAAAGCATCACTTTTCTGCCATCTGCTTGTACATTTGGTGTGTTCCTGTTGCAGTTAGGCCACTCATAAGTCCAATTAATATGGCATCTAAAATGTTTGAAGCAACATTTATGCTTGGAATGAAATATGTTGCAACACCAAGCCCTGCACCCAAAAGTCCTGCCACAAGTGGCAAAAATCTTTTAAATTTTTCACTTGGAAATGCCGACTTCAAAATTTCAATCACACAAAACACAATTCCGGAAATAACTGGCAAATAGAATGTTTGCATATTTCACCTCAAAACAATATATGCAAATATGCCAGTGCTTTTTATTGAAATCACAAAAAATAGTAATAAAATTTATAGCAAAAAATCCCAATTACTTTTAGCCATTTTGATGCAATGCTTAAACTTTTATGATGGCATCTCAATTGATGAAATTTTAACAATATCACAAATCACCAAACAAAAAAGCAAACAAAAACTCCAAGTTTTACTAAAACTCTTGCAAGGATTATCTCTTGTCACCAACATAAAACACAGCAAGAGTTCCTGGCCCTGAATGTGAACCAATGCAGTAGTCAAGCGGAACAACTGTTGGATTAATGCCAAAGCCATCAAAAATGTATTTTGAAAGTGTGTTTGCATCATTTGTGCAATTTGCCTCACAAATGAGAATGTCACCATAATGAGTGTCATAATTTGAAAGCATTTTTTCAAACATCTTTTTTATGGTTATTTTTCTGCTGAAAACTTTTTGCGTAACTGTTAATTTTCCATCATCGTCCATTTTCATAAGTGGTTTTATGTGCAGAATGTTTGCAAGATATGCGCTTGTTTTTGAAACTCTTCCACCCTTTATGAGATATTTTAAGTCATCAACCGTAAAAATGTGATTAATTCGCAATTTGATGTCTTCGGCATATTTAACCAATTGGTCAAAGGTTATGTTTTCTTGTTCTGCTTTTTTTGCGACAAGTAGCACCAAAAGTCCTTGCCCTGCCGACGCACACAAACTGTCAACCACGGCGCACCTATTTTGATAGTTTTGTGAAAGTTCTTCACACGCCAATTTAAAATTGTTGCTTGTGCCACTCAGCCCACTTGAAAAACTTATGTGCAAAACATCTTTTCCAGTTGAAAGTAAATTTTGCAAAAAATCTTTTGCGCTTTCAAAATTTACTTGCGATGTTTTGACATCTGCCCCATTTTTCATTTTTTCATAAAACTCTTTTTCTTCCATGTGGTTTGTTTTTGTATTGTATTCTTCGCCATCAACAAAATAGTCAACAGGGGCAATTTCAATGCCATATTTATCAACAATCTCTTTTGGTAAATCACAGGTTGATTCTGCACTAATAATCAAATTTTTCATATAATTTTCTCCAATTGTTTCAAAATTTCTTCTGCCATAACGGCGTGACCTTGCTCATTTGGGTGAATGCCATCTTCACAAAGCTTGCTCAAAAATGCTCTATCTTGTAAGAATGTACTTCTTATGTCAAACAATTTGCAATTTTGCTTTTGCGCAACTTTTATGATTGCATAGTTGTAACTCTCTTGATGTCTGTATATGTTTTGCACATCTCCATTAAAAAATTTCAACACTGCGTTGCCATCTGCAATTTTGCAAATTACGTTGTCAAAATATCTTTGACTGTCAACAGGTGGAATGGTTGTCAAAATAACATCAACACCTTTTGCTTTAAGTTTTTTTACCGTGTTTTCAAGCAACACTTCAAATTTATTAAGTGGCGTTTTAGACAGATGGTCAACATCTGGTGCACTGGCAACAGCCTTCCAGTCATAGTCAGCATCATTGCCACCAAGTGAAATTATTGCAACATTTGTGAAGTCTGAATTAAGTTTTGAAAGGTATTTGTCAATATATTCTCTTTCAACAAGACGAGAGAGTGTTTGCCCATAAACAGAAATGTTTTCTGCATCAATGCCAAGTTTTTTAATGACCATTGAAACAACATTGTTTTGCAGTTTTTCTATTTTTCCGTTTTTTGTTGCAATTCCTTTAAAAATGGAATCACCAAAAATTGTAACCTTTAAATTTTCCATAACATCTCCTGTCACAATTTTATGATATGAAAAATTAAACAAAATTTCTACCTACTTAAATATTTTTAATTTCTACACTCATATTTTGCAAAAGTAGACACAAAAACACAACTCTACTGTCAGTAGAATATTCAAAAAAGTTGCGTTTTTTGTAAGGGCGTGCTATCATTAAATTGATATGGAAAATCTAAATTTAGTTGTAAGTCAAAATATAATTAAATATCGAAAGCGTGCAAATCTAACACAACTTGAACTTTCTGAAAAGTTAAATTACAGCGACAAAGCAGTGTCAAAATGGGAGCGTGGCGAAAGTTTGCCAGATATTTCTGTTTTAAAACAAATGGCAGATTTGTTTGGTGTGACAATCAACGACTTGTGCTATGAAGAAAAGAAAAAGTCAAACATTGTTCCAGAAACAAAATTGTCAAAACACTTCTATGTTTCAATTTTATCAGTTGGCCTTGTTTGGCTTGTTGCAACAATTGTTTTTGTTGCACTTTTGGTGTTTGCACCAAGCATAGACAAAAAGTGGCTTTGCTTTATATATGCACTGCCAGTTTCAAGCATTGTTGCCATTGTGTTTAATAGCATTTGGGGTAAAAAACTCATAAATTGCCTTTTGGTTTCAATCTTAATTTGGACAACAATTGTGTCAATTTGCCTAACTGCAAGTGGTGCATCAATAAATTGGCTATATCTTTTGGGAATTCCACTTCAAATTTTAACAATAATTTGGTATTTTTTCAAAGGACAAGTGATTGAAAAACTTCATGCAAAAAGAAAAGCAAAATAAAAAGACATATCAATAACTTTTATGTTAATTGATATGTCTTTTTTTATACGTTTTTATAAGTGCAATGCGTTCTGCTTTATCTTTAAAGATAAAGTTTTTGTCGTTATTTTAAGCATAATTTGTAAAACCAGAAATTTTACTATCAGATTGAAACTTTACTTTTCAAGTTCCATTGCGCTGTGCTTTTGCTCTTCTTTTTTCTTTTTTGCAGATTTATCAATGTAAGCATCAATTTCTTTAAACATATTTTCATCAAAGTCTTTTGGCTTTTGCTTGAAATAGTAAAGGTCAACAAGTGCTTCGCCACATTTTTTATGTTTATCCAAAATTGCACATTGTTGGTCTTGAATATCACTTAATTCTTTTTGATAAAGTTCAATTTTGTCATCCAGCTTGCCATCATCATTTTCTTGCTCTGCAATTACAAGTTTTTGCGAAATTTCTTTAGATTTATGTGAAATTTCAACAAGTTCATTTATCAAAACATTGCACAAACTGTTGATGTTGTTAACAAAATCACTGCAACCAAAATAAATTTTGTCTGCTTTTTCTTTGCTGTATTGTTTTTTAACCAAGTCGCTATACTGATACAACGCATTGTCTTTAGTCCAATCTTTCCCAAAAGCAGCATAAGATTGCTTTGCCATTTTTTTAAGATATTTTGTTTGGACATTTCCACTAGACATTTCATTGTTGCTTGCGTAGTAGAAAAAATTCATAAAAGTATCCCAACCATCAGTATTTGAATTTTCATAAAATCTGTCTTGATGCACTTCATCAAAATAAAGCGAAACAATTTCAAAAAGTTCTTTAAGTGACATGTGAAAAATTAAACTTTTTTGATAGTCATTTTCAGCAAACGCACTACCCTTTGCCATAATTTTGTCAGCCAAATTGTGTTGGCTTGCATGATTAATTTCATGTGCAAGAAAGTAATAACTTTTCAATCCATTGTAAGATAAAGGATTTGTTAGCGTGGCAAAATTTAAGTACAAAACTGAATCTTTAGGGTTATAATGTCCCTCTTCGTTAGAAGGACTATTGACAGAAATAAAATGCAATTGCAATTTGTTGTCAACACAAAATTTGTTTTTAAGTTCTTTGAAAGATTTGTATGTCACATACACTCTGTCATCAACAGACAAATTTTCCCACACACGTGGATAATATGCTTTGTATAAAGTGTTGTTGTCAATTGTAACTTCTGTTTTTTTGCCATCATCATCAAAAATTTTTACTTTTATTGTACGGTCTTCATACACATTTGCCTTGGACAAAATAAAATTGTTTGCATCATGTTCAGTATCCGGCAAAAAACCACTGCGAACAAAATAGTCCTGTGCACTTTTTGGCAATGTTTCAATGTTCAAAAAATCGTCCATACTCTCTCCCCTTTAAAAATTAATTTTATTAAGTAACTCATGGGTTTCTTTCTTTTTGTTAATGAAAAAATCTATATCAGCATAAATTTTTTCATCAAAGTTTTCTGGTTTTTTGTCAAAATAGAACAAATCAATAAGTGCTTCATAACACATTTTTTGTCTTTTTGCCAAAACTTTAACTTTATTAAACAACCTTTTGCGTTGGTCTTTTGCTCTAGACTTTTCAAGCGTGATTTCGTTTAGTTTTTCAGTTGAACCAGTTGCGCCTTGGCTTTGATGCTTCAACCATTCAATAAATTCTGTTTCATATCTTTTGTCTAGGTTTGCAATAAACTTGTCTATTTGTCCAATTTCACTAACATATGTCCCATAAAATGCTTTATATTCACCAAGCAAAACGCTGATGTTGTTTACCATTTCAGTGCAATTTGAAAAATACAAATTTGTAGTATCTATCGAATAAACATCTTTTTCCTTTTGAAGGACACCCATAAGTTTTTTATCGTTTCTATAATCTTTTTTAAAGTGTGAATATGTTTGTTCAGCAATTTTTTTGAAATATTTGACTTGAACATTTCCACTTGAAATTTCCCTTAGACTTCCATAATAGAATGATGCTATAAATCCGTTCCAATCTTCTTTCTTTTTACTTTCTGCAAGACGCTTTTTGTGCTCATCATCAATAAACCTATTTGCCTGCGCATCAAAATCTATTTGATGACTTGGAAATACCAAGTTTTTTTGATAATAATTTTCAGCACTTTTTGCACCATGCTTTATGATATATTTTTTAATCAACTCTTGATTTACATGGTTCAACTCGTGTGCAATAGAGTCATAAAGAATAAGTCCATTGTATGGCGATTTGGAAAGTAATTTATCAAAGTTGATGCTCAATTCATTAAAATTGCTTTCGTATGCACCAAGTCCAAATTTAGATAAATCTGGTGAAACCAAACGAAAATTTAATTCGCCAATTCTAAATTCATCTTTCAGTTTTTTGTAGGCGTGATAGACAACAAAAACCTTGTCTTCAACTGAAAGTTTTTGCCATATTTTTGGGTAAAAGCCAAGATAAAAATTGTCTTTGCCTATTGTGACATTTTCAATTTTTTTGTCATCAAAAAAACTTACTTCAATTTTTCTGTCCAAATCAACTTGTGCTTTTGAAAATATAAATGCATTTGCATCATATTCATTGTCTGGCACATAATCGTTTTCCAAGAAATACATCTTTGTTCTTTTTGGAACAAAGTTCATATCTCCCCAATCCAACAAATCATCTAAACCTTTGTTTTTCATATTAATATTATAGCAGTGCAAACAGCCGTAGTCAATATCAAATTATTAAAACATTAACAAATATTTGTTTGCAAAACACAAAAAAATTTGTATAATAATATATGGTTATTGCATTTATGCAATTTTGTAAAATTTTTTGCAAATCATAAAAACATTTGAAAAACAAAATTTCAAACGTCTTTTGCAATTTGCATATAACAATTTAGGAGTTTTTATGATAAAGAGAAAGACATCTGCATATTTTTGGATTGCACTTTTGGGCTCAATTGGTTTTGTTGCCGGAATTGTGATGACAATTTTTGGCGCAACCAATTCAAAAACAATTATGCTTGTTGCAGGAATCATTTTGATTGTGTTTGGCTTTTATGGTGCACCAATGTTTTGGATTAAGTATGGTGAACTTAAAAGTTACAGCCAAATTTGTCAAAAAGTTCAAAATGGAATTAACACAATTTCACTTCTCTGCTCTTCAACAGGAAAAGATGAAAAAACAATTAGAGACACAATAAACATCTGTTTGCAAAACAACTATCTTCCAAACTATGTGTTAATTAAAAATGAATACATTGTTAAAGCAGAAGGCATAAAACAATTTGAAGCCAAAGACATTGCAACACTTCAAGGAAATGTCACAAGACAAAAATGCAATCAGTGTGGTGCAGAAATTGTGTTTGATGGCACAAATCGTGTTGTTTGCCCATATTGTGGTGCAACAAATCTTGTTGAACCAAAACAACCTGAAAACAGCAATAAATGAGAATAAATATCAAATATAACAAAAAACAAACTTAAATGAACAATTAAATGTTCACACAACAAGTTTGTTTTTTATTCTTTAAATCAATATTTAATCTCAATTATATTTTTATGTTTAATAGATGAGAAAAAATATTTACTTTTTATTTAAAATTATTTAAATTTAATAAAATGCTTCAAAATGGAATAATATTGTTAATAAAACAACAATTCAAATATGATGCATAATTTTTTCTACTTGCAGAAAAACAATGTGCGATATTTGCACTCGCCAAACAAACTTACAAATTTGTTTGTTATTTCAATAAATTGGTACAAAATTTGTGTAAGTTGCAGTTTCCCATTTTGAGAAACATTGTCACTATCTTTAAGCATCACAAGACCTTTCACAATTTCTGTGCAAAGTTGAATTGCCAGTTTCAAATTGTTGCAAAACACAGATGTTTGTGGCATTTCACTAGAAAGTGATTCAAGTTCTTGACCAACAAGAGAAATTATGTTTTTTTCTTGCAATTCAACTTCGGTTTTAATTTTTTTAAGCACAAAAACCACATCACTGTTTTTTGTGTTTTGTAGCAAAACATCAATTATTTTTTTCAGTTCCGAAATCTTTTTTTGCACGCTTTCAAAATTTGGGTCAACTTGACCACTTTTGTTTACACTCAAAATTTTTCCGGAATTTTGCTTGTTATATTCTTTTGCAACTTGCTCAAACATATCTGGCTTTAATGTGGCAAAATCATCATATTTCATAAACAACCTCAACTTTATTTATTCATTTTTGTCATTTTTTGTCACAAAGGCGAATATGATACTTTTTGACTTTTTTCACGAAAAAACTTTTTACAAAAAAAACAAGGATAAAATCCTTGTTTAAACTTCTCGTCTATCTTGCAGTGCTCTTGAAAGCGTGACTTCGTCTTGATATTCAATGTCACTGCCCATTGAAATGCCTTGTGCAAGTTTTGTAACCTTTACTCCAAGGGGCTTTAAAAGTCTTGCAATATACATTGTTGTGGCTTCGCCCTCAACATCGCTGTTCATTGCCATAATAACTTCCTTAACTCCACCTTGCGAAATTCTTTCCAAAAGTTCCTTAATTCGTATGTCGTCTGGACCTTTGCCTTCAAGTGGGCTTATTGTTCCGTGCAAAACATGATATGTGCCAGAAAAATCTCTAATCTTTTCCATTGCAAGCACATCTTTTGGCTCTTTTACAACACAAATAATTTCACTGCTTCGCTTTTGACAAATTGGACATATTTCTGTTTCACTCCAATTCCCACAAATTTTGCAGTAGCGAATGTTGCGTTTTGCATTTAAAAGATTTTGTGCAAACTCTTCAACATCAACTGTGTCCATAGAAATTATTGCATAGGCATATCTTTCTGCAGTTTTTTGCCCAACTGTTGGCAATTTTGTGAAACTGTTAACAAGCCTATCCATACACTCAATGTTGTTTTTCATTACAATCCCATTCCGTTTGGCAAACTTGGCATACTGTCTTCTTTTGCCTTTGTAATTTTTTCAATGCAACTATTGATTGCACTCTTAACAAGGTCTTCAAGCATTTCAACATCTTCTGGATCAACAACTTCTTTTTTAATGTTTAAAGCAACAAGTTCGTATTTTCCATTCATAGATGCCTCAACCATTCCGCCACCAACTGTTGCAGAAAAAGTTGTGTTTTCAATTTCCTCTTGTTTTTTCTTCATTTCTTCTTGCATTTTTTGTGCTTCACGCAAAAGGTTTTGCATATTTCCACCGCCGAAGCCACCTCTAAAATTATTATACATATCATTCTCCTTTAATTTTCAAATCTAACTTTTCCATCTAACATTTCGTCAAGTTTGCTTTGTTTTTCCAAACTTTTGTCAACAAAAAGTGATGTTTCAAAAGTTTCAATTCCAAACTGTTTACTCAAAAAGTCCAACACAACTGCTCTATGTTTTTCAAGCAATTCTTGACAATCACTTGTTTTGCATTGAAACATAATTTTGTTGCCACTTATGGTTGCATTTTCAACATCATTCAAGCCTGCAAACAACAACATTTCGCCATTTTCACGAGCAAATCGCACAAGTTTGCCAACAATTTCTTTTGGTGTTATGTTTTGACTAGGCATTGCAAAGTTTTCTTGTTTTGGAAAGTTTAAACCATTTGGTTCAAAACTCTTAGGCACACTTGTTTCGCTCCCCACATTTACACCACTTGCAAGTTTTGATTCAAGTGTTTGCAACTTTTGTTTAAGCATTTCAATTTCATAATTATCGTCAAAAAACAATGAAATTAAAAGTGTTTCCAAATATGCTTTTGAGTTCAAACTAAATTTAACATTGTTTTGTGCATCTGTCAATTTTTTTAAACAATCAAGCAAATATTTCGCATCGCACTTTTCTGCAAGTTCCTTGTAGCGCAAAATTGTGTTTTCTGGAAGTTCCAAATTATAGTTTGGGCTAAGTTTTATGGCAAGCAAATTTTTGAAGTACTCGCACAAGTCATCAACCACAACATTCAAATTTTTTCCATTATTATACAAATTGTCAACTGTGTCAATAATTGCTCCACCATCTTTTTCAACAATTAAGTTTGCAAGATTAAACAATGTGTTTTCATCTGTAACGCCCAAACACTCTTCAACTGCCTTGTAGGTCAAATTGTCATTTGCATAGGTTTTGCACATCTCGGCAATGCTAAGCGTATCTCTAACTGCTCCCTTACCGGCACGAGCAATTAAATGCAAGGCTTTTTCATCATAGGCAATGCCAAGTTTGTCAAATATTTTTTTAAGCAACTTTACAAGATCATTTTCGCCAACAAACTTAAAGTCAAAACGCATACATCTAGAAAGAATTGTTGCCGGAAGTTTTTGTGGTTCTGTTGTTGCCAAAATAAAAATTATGTGGCTTGGTGGTTCTTCCAATGTTTTTAACAACGCATTAAAAGCACTGTCTGTCAACATATGAACTTCATCAATGATGTAAACTTTGTATTTGCCAACGGTTGGCATATAGTTAACTTTGTCACGCAAATCTCTAATTTCATCAACACGGTTGTTGCTGGCAGCATCAATTTCAACAATGTCTAGATTGCCATTTGCCATAATGTTTTTGCAAACTTCACATTCAAAACATGGTGAGCCATTTTTTGGATGCAAGCAATTTACTGCTCTTGCAAAAATTTTTGCGCAACTGGTTTTTCCTGTTCCACGAGTGCCACAAAAAAGGTAGGCGTGACTTATGTTGCCTGTTTCAATTTGATTTTTTAAAGTTTTTACAACCTGCTCTTGACTTATCACTTCATCAAAAGTTTTTGGTCTAAATTCTCTATATAATGCAAGATGTTGTGCCATTTTTTTCTCCAATATTGATTATACTCAATTTAATCTTTAATGTCATCTAAAAATTGAGAAAGTTTAATTCTGACTCTTGTCAAAGCATTGTCAACACTTTTAACACCGGTTTCAAGTTCATTTGCAATGCTTGTGTAGTCTTTTCCTGCCAAATACAAATTTAGCACTTTTTTTTCAAAATGGCTTAAATGCTCTTCTATGCATTTTTGCATTTGCTCATAGGTTTGTTTTTTAATTAGGTTATATTCTGGGTTTTCTTTTTCGTTTGGAATGTCATTTTGCTCTGTAAGTTCAAACACCTGCATAAATGCTCTGTTTTTTGCTGTGTTTTCTTTTTTAACTTTTGTTTGAATTTTGCGTGTTATGCAAATGCTTGCAAAAGTTTTGAAAGACGCATTTTTGTCTGCACTATATGTGCTAATTGCCTTATATAGTCCAATCATTCCTTCTTGAACCAAATCGTCCATATCGCCATTTAGCAAAAAATATTTTCGAGCAATGGAATTTACAAGTGGTTTATATTGCAAAAGTAATTTTTCCATTGCACCAACATCTGTTTTTGCCTTTTCTATCATTTCTAATTCGCTCATCTCACCCCTTCAAACGTTGTCTTACAACTTCATAAATTGCAACACCACCTGCAACTGATGCATTTAATGAATTAACTTTGCCTTTCATTGGCAAACTTAAAACTCCATCACTCAATTTTTTTGTAAGTTTGCTAACTCCAAAGCCCTCGCTTCCAACCACAAGAGCAAGTGGCAATGTTAGGTCGGTTTTATACATACTTTCGCCATCGGCTTCCAAACTAAACACCCAAACACCTTGTTCTTTCAAATTTCGAATGCAGTCATTTATGTTATTTACGCAAACGATTTTCATATTAAAGCAAGCACCTGTGCTAACTTTTATAACCGTGTCGTTAACTTGGCAAGACCTGTTTTTTGGAATGACAATTCCGTGAACGCCTGCACATTCGCATGACCTAATTATTGACCCCAAATTGTGAGGGTCTGCAATTTCATCAAGCAAAACAAAAAATGGTTCTTCATTTCTTTCTTTTGCAACCTTAAACATATCGTCAACGCTTGCATAAACATAGCCATTTATGTAAGCAATAACGCCTTGATGATTTTTGACTGTGCTTTCCTTGTCCAAAACATCCTTTGGTGCATAAACAATTTTGATATGCCTTTTGAGTGCAAGCATAATTATGTTGTCCAATTCTTGTTTCAAATTTTGTTGAACCAAAAGTTTTTCCACCTTTGAGTTTGACCTAAAAAGTTCAACAACTGCATTTTTCCCTTCAACTTTCATAGTTGTTCTCCCATATATTTTTTGCAAATTTCCAAAATTTCAAGCAACCTTTCATTTTTGTGCGTGAGATACAAGTAACCAAGCAATGCTTCAAACGATGTGCTTTGTTTGTATTCTTCCAAATTGCTGTGCTTTGCAACATTGTTTGTTTTTGTGTTGCGTGCAGTTAACACAACTCTTTTTTCGGTTTCATCCAAAACACTATCAAGTGCTTTTAAAAGCATACTTTGATAACTTGCCCTAACAAACTTTGTTGCCTCGCCATGCAAAACGCCTGCTTTTGCTGTGCTGATGTCGGCAAGATATGTTCGCACAAACAAACTGAAAACTGCATCGCCAACAAAGGCAAAAACAAGAGGATTTCTATCCTTGCTTTCAAGTTCTGAAATATAGTCTTTGTTGCTGGTTAAAAAATCTTTAAATTCTTTCACAATATTTTCCTTCAATAAATTATAGCACAAAACAAAATGTTTTAACAATCAATTTGACAAACAGCATCAAAAAAGGCACAAAGGTGCCCTAAAACATTTTTAACAAAATTTTGTGATTATCACCAATCTTCCTTTCCGTTGGTGTAATGCTTAACATCATCATAAAAAGCAAAATATTTTTGTTTGAAATTTTTTGTGTTGTTTTTTGCAATTTGCTTTTTCTCGTCTTCCTTTTTGGCTTTTGTCTTTTCAATTTTTTTCATATTGCCATTATATCAAATTTCTGTTTTATTTCAAAACAAAAACCATATTTAGATAAATTTATTAAATAATTTTTAAAATTATCAATTTTGATTATTTTTGAAACGATAACTTATTCCAACCGCAAAAATGTCAATATGGCAAAAAAATACTTTAATTACCTCAAAAAAAGGCGTCCACGCTTTTGGGACAATAGCAGGTTAGTTTACAACTGCAACACTGCTCGTTTCACTTTGATGTTAATGGTACTTTACCTGCCCTAGATAAAGGCATCCACACTTTAATTTTGATTGCGAAAAATCAATGCAAGAAAATTTGTTTTTAATAATTTCTCAACCACAAAAAAACGTCCATTTGGTTTTTTCAAACACTTCCCAAACCGCATGAGAAGGCGTCCACGCTTTAGTGGGGAAGCTGGCTTAGCGTTCCGTTAGGACGCAAAGACTGAATGGGCAAAACGAAAAGTTATTTGTAGACATGGTGTAAAAAATTTTTGCAAAGTTTCATCAAAAATATAGTTGTCATTCAAAAAGATTGTCACAAAAAAAGCATAACCTTTTAGTTATGCTTTTTGCTAACAAATTGTTATAGATTAGTCAATATGAATTTTGTGTTCTGGCAATTTTTTTGGTTCTTCTTTTGGAACAATCAAACTTAAAACGCCATTTTCATATTTTGCTTTGATGTCATTTTCTTTAATTTTGTCACCAACATAATAACTTCTAGAAGCAGAATAACTTCTCTCTCTTCTAACAAATTTTTTGCCGTGTTCATTGCCTTCTTCGTGTTTATCTTCTCTCTTTGCATTGATTGTCAAATAGCCATCATTCAAACCAATGTTAATTTCTTCTTTTTTGAAACCTGGCATTTCAACATCAAGTTCATATTGTTTTTCATCTTCCTTAATATCCGTTTTCATTTGCATTGCTCTCCTGTCATAAGGACGGAACAAGTCGCCAAAAACATCTTCCAACATATTTACTTCATCTTTGTTAATAATATCTCTCATAATAAACCTCCATGTCAACTGACAAAATATAATGCTAATTGCTAGCACTCTTTATCATTGACTGCTAATATTATAGCACATATTGAAATGTTGTCAACAATTTTATGCCAAATTTTTAAAAAATTTTTAAATATTTTTACAAAGGTATTTATGCAAAGCATTTGCAAATTGTCAATTAACAAAAAATCAAAGGCAAAACATATTATGGTTTAGAAAATTGAAAGGAGGTTTTTTATGGCAAACAGAATTGTAAGGGGTCGCTGTTGCAGACCTGTTCAATGTGGCAGACCGCCAATATTTCGTGGTGCAACCGGTCCAACAGGGCCAACAGGTCCCATCGGACCAACGGGACCAACAGGGCCATCTACTGGCATAACTGGACCAACTGGACCTATTGGGCCAACCGGACCAACGGGTCCAACAGGTGCAACAGGCCCACAAGGTGTTCAAGGTTTGCAAGGTGTTCAAGGAATTCAAGGTGTTACTGGACCAACAGGTGTTACCGGGCCTACCGGCGCAACTGGAACAGGGGCAACAGGACCAACAGGCGCAACTGGTCCAACTGGTGCGACAGGTACTGCGGGCACTAATGGCGCAACTGGTCCTACTGGACCTACTGGGCCAACAGGGGCAACGGGTCCAACAGGTGTGACTGGTCCAACGGGACCTACCGGTCCAACCGGTGCGACAGGTACTTCTGGTACTAATGGCGCAACGGGTCCCACTGGACCAACTGGACCGACAGGTGCAACAGGGCCAACTGGACCTACGGGTGCGACAGGAACAGCTGGAACCAATGGTGCTACTGGTCCAACGGGCGTAACAGGTCCAACGGGGCCTACAGGCGCAACAGGTCCGACGGGGCCTACGGGCGCAACAGGACCAACAGGCGTAACAGGTCCGACGGGGCCTACGGGCGCAACAGGACCAACAGGCGTAACAGGTCCAACGGGTCCGACTGGTGCTACCGGCACTGCAGGAACTAATGGCGCAACGGGTCCCACTGGACCAATTGGACCTACGGGACCAACAGGACCGACAGGTGCAACTGGGGCAACTGGGGCTACTCCGGTCATCACAATTGGGACCGTAACAACTGGAAATCCGGGCACACAAGCGGCGGCGTCAATAACAGGCACTGCGCCAAACTTTGTTTTAAATTTAACAATTCCAAGAGGCGCAACCGGACCGACTGGACCAACCGGAGCAGGTGGTTAACAAAAAGAGCAATTGATTTTTCAATTGCTCTTTCTTTACATACTCAATTCTTCACTTTCAAATGCGTTTTCATATTCTTTTCCAAAAAACTTTGTCATCATTCGCCTATATTTTTTATTTAACATGTTTAGGTCAATTGGCTTCAAAATTTTTTTATCGTCTTTGGCAAACTTATGGTTTTTGAAATCATCATTATAATTTGTGTAAATTTTAAAATCATCAATTTGAACCATCAAAAAGGTTTTTGATGCTTTCCCGTTTTTATCTACATTTGAACTTAAAATTTCTGGTGCATCTTGACAAACAATACAAATTGAACCATCAATAAGTGCGCTTGTGTAGTTAAACTCTCCCAATTTCAGCACACTGCCATCTGTCATTTCAAACTTGTTAAAAATTGAATATAAAATTTCATCAAGTTGCTTTTCAGTCATTTTTTCAACAAACATAATTTTTCTCCTTAATCAATCTTTTTCAACACATCAACAATGTGACTGCTTGCACCCAACATTTCTTTTCGTTTGCAAATTGAAAGTTGATATTTCAAAAACAAGTCAAAAGTTTTTTCATCCATTGCATTTAGTGATTTTCTAATGTAATCACTTGCACCATCTGGGGCAAACATAAACAACCTTTTAAGTTTGCATTGCTTTGAATATGACTTTATGTTTTCTATGCGTTCCATAGAATACAAGCCACTTGGATTTGGCAAGATTTTAAATTTTTTGTCAACAAGATTGTCAGCCAAACTTTTTTCAATATTTCCATCAACAAAGCCGTGCTTTATAATTGCATAATCGTTCATATAATAAGCAACAAATATAATTCCACCAACTTTTGTAACTCGTTTTGCTTCATTAAGTGCCTTAATTTTATCTTGGACACTAAACAAATGATACATTGGTCCAAACAAAATTGTGATGTCAAACTGACCATCGGCAATTTTTTTAAGATTAAGTGCATTGCCCTGAAACGCTTTTATTGTTTTGTCTTTTTGTTCAATAACTCTTAAATTGCGCTTAACAAGTTCAACTGCCGTAACATCACAACCCATTTTTTTGAGAGCAATTGAATACTTCCCAGTGCCAGCACCAATATCAATAACCTTTGCATCTTTTAGTTTTTTAACATATTTTGAAATGAAGTGCATTGACGTGTTAAATTCAACCCTTCCGTGACGAGAATCAAGGCGTTTGTCTTCATTAAATTTGTTATAATATTTTTCAATGTCACTTAACATAACTTTCCTCGTCACACTGTGTTGATTTTTGATTTTCTAAATTTTTAAAAATGTCATCAAAATTGCGTTTATACAAAAAATCATCTCGCTCAATTAGTCTTTTCAAGTGTCTTGCCACAACCGCACTGTTTTCTCCAAAACCATTGCAGTATTTTTCAATCATACTTTTGCATATATCATCTTTTTGCAAACACATTCGCTTGATCAAATGTTTTGTAAATGCATATGATGTTGTTTTTTGAGTATCAATATCTTTTATGTTATTCAAAATAAAGTCAATATCGCCCTTGTACGCAATTGAAAAGTTGCTGTCACTAGAGTTTATGCAGTCAAGCACCAATGGTTTTGGAAGGAGTGCTAACAAATCAAACTGGAACATTCCACACTTTTCAACAAATTTTTCAACAATTTCTTTTTGCTTGTCAATTTCTAGTGGCAAATAACAATTTTTTGGGTCAAACAATGCTTTGAATAAATCATATACTTTTGCCGACTTTACGAGTGTTGCCTTTTGGTTGCCAAATGGCATTTTTTCCACAATAATTGCGTGCAACAAAAGTGAGTACATTTCAACCGTTTTAAATTTTTCTGGCAAAACATTAAATTCCGTTGTGCCATTTAACATTCTTTCAACAACTTCTTTTGTAAAAACACCTAAAATGCTTTTAAGATTTTCACTTTGACATTGTTTGTTACAATCAATTTTTATGGCTTCAAAATATGATGATAGTTTTTCAATTAAATTTGCAAAATTTTCACTTGTCAATTCTTTATCAAAAAAATCGACCAGTTTTTTGTTTTGCAAACTCTTGTTTTCTGCAACATACTTATTTGCAATAAAGTCACAAACAAGCTTGCCAAGTTCTACAAGACAAATTTTCATATCAGTTTTTTCATAATCTCTAACAAGAGTTCTTTCTTTGTTTTCAATTATATCTTTCAAGGCTTCAAGCAAAAAGTCAAACCTTACAATTTGAGTTTTATCTTTTATGTGAAAAGTTTTTGCAAAAATATCATAAAACTTAAAGACATCTGCTTCAAAAAATGCTTGTTTAACTGCCTTTTTATCCATTTGGTCATACAATGCCTTTACAAGTTTTGTGCAAAAATAATAACAAGAATTTATAAATGTCGAATTGTAGCCCAAGTCTTTTGAATGTTTTTGGTGCAAAATTTCTTCACTAAAAATTTCCGTAAAACATTCATTTAAAACACTTCCAACAACAACTCCACAATTATTGTCAGCCCGTTCTGGTTTAGCCAACATTGCGTTGCTAAAGCCACAATCCACCCCATATGTCTTTGCAGATGCACAATGCAAAAACTCGTGAGTTAAAATGTGAAGAGCGGGAATATCAAGGGTGCCCAAATTGTTTGGATTGACATACACAGAATTTTCACCAATCATATAGTATGCTGGAACCAATGGGTCACTGTCTGAATCTTCTCGCAGTTCTACATTTTTAAGTCTTGTGAAAACTTTGTTTTTAACATCAATATCAATCTCTTTTGCAAAATTCAATATACTTTTTTTAATTGCATTTATGTCGACTTTTGAATTTACTTTTTTTTCAAATTCAACTTTGCTCTTTTCATTTTCTTCGCCAAGTGCAAATGGTTCATAAAAAAATATTCCTATATCGTTATGTGATATAAATTGTTTTCTAAGTTCTTTTTCTGTGTCGCTGTCAACAAATTGATATTCTAGGCCATTTTGCACAAAAAAATCATATTTTGCATCTGCTTTCTTTCGGCAAACCAAAATAGTCTTTTCTCCTCTTGGAAGATTGAACAAAACAATGTAATCCTTTTCTATATCTGAAAATTGCATTCAAAACTCCTGCGCTAATCTATAACTTAAAGTTATTATGCATTTATTATACAATACAATGTTCCAAAAATCAAGAGCGAATGAATTTGATTTATAAAAGTTAAGTTTTTGTGACAAAAAAACAAAAAATTAACAAAATTTGGTAATAGTTTTTGTATTGTTGCAAAACATAGTAATATGAAGAAAAAAATTTTTATTGTTATTTTGTGTATTGCAATGATTGCATCTTTGGGTTGTTTTGCAAAAGAAAACAGGGTTTTTGCAACAAGCGACACAACCACTCTTTCAATTTATGGTCAAAGTACTCAAAAAGTTTTGCCAGACAAAGCAAGAGTTAGTGCAAGCATTCAAACATTGAATCTAGATGTGAAAAAAGCGAAACAAGAAGCCTTTGATTGTTTTGAAAAAATTAAAACTGCACTTAATGGACTGGGCGTTGAAAACAAAGATGTTCAAGTTTCATATTTCAGCACATACCCACATTTTGAAGGCGCTGACCGAAGCATTGTTGGTTATTATGCAAATTTAAGTTTTGACTACTCCATTAACAATCTTGAACACATACAATCAAGCATTGACAAGTTGTTTGAAAATGGGGTTACAAATGTTTGTGGCATAAACTATGAAGTTAGCAACTACAAAGCAATTTATGAAAATATGCTCAAAAGTGCAATTGAAAATGCAAAAGACAAGGCAAAAATCATATTAAATGACCAAAATTTGCAAATTAAAAGCATTTTTGAAGAAGAATGCTACAATATGAACTGCATTTACAAATGCTATTATGAACTTGCACAAAATCAAAATTATGCCGAAAACAATCAAATTGAAATCTCTGCAAAAGTGAAAGTTGAATTTAATTAGATAAATTTAAAAAAGTTAGATGCGCAAACATCTAACTTTTTGTTTATGAATTAAACCATTTTTTTAATCACAAAAAATTTAATTATTTTAAAATCTGTTTTGTGCAAGCACAAATCTCACAACGAGAAAATAATTGCCTTTTCAACAAAACTTATTTTTGCAAGATAAATTTTCAAGTTGTAATTTAAATTTCATTTTAAAATAACTCACTTTCAATTTGTTTTGCGAACTTAATCTTTGTCATTCCAATTCCAGTTTTCAACTTCTGGCATATCAACACCATATTCCCTAATGTAAGCATAGTGTTTTTCAAGTTTTGCATTTAGTTCATCTTCAATTGCCTTTTTTGTTGATGCTGGCAAATTTAAGTATCTAAGTGCTTTCAAAACCAAATGGTATCTGTCCAAGTGGTTTCTAACACGCATATCAAAAGGTGTTGTTATTGTGCCTTCTTCCCTATAACCTGCAACGTGAATATTTGAGTTGTGGCGATTGTAGGTGAGTTGATGAATAAGTTGTGGATAGCCATGGAAAGCAAACACAATTGGCATGTCAGTTGTAAACAAATTGTCGTATTCTTCATGAGTCATGCCATGTGGATGTGACTCACTGCAAATAAGTTTCATAAGGTCAACAACGTTGACAAATCTAACATTCAATTTTGGCAAATATTTTTTAATAAGTTTAATTGCTGCCAAAGTTTCAAGTGTTGGGGTGTCACCACAACAAGCCATAACCAAATCTGGTTTTTTGGTGTTGCCAAGTCCTGCCCACTTCCACTCGCTTGCACCTTTTTTGCAATGTTCTTTTGCTCCTTCAATTGAAAGCCATTGATATGAATCACGCTTTGAAGCAACAATCACATTAACATAATTTTTGCTCTTTGCACAGTGGTCGTAGCAAGAAAGCAAGCAATTTGTATCTGCCGGCAAATATATTCTAACTACATCTGCTTTTTTGTTTGCAATATGGTCCAAAAATCCCGGGTCTTGATGTGTGAAACCATTGTGGTCTTGTTGCCAAATGTTTGATGTCAAAATTAAATTTAATGATGAAATTGGAGCACGCCATTCAATTTCATTGCAAACCTTAAGCCATTTTGCGTGTTGAGCGACCATACTGTCAACAATTGTTGCAAATGCTTCGTAACTGTCAAACATTCCATGTCTGCCGGTTAAGATGTAGCCTTCAAGCATACCTTCGCAAACGTGTTCAGAAAGCATAGAGTCCATAATTCTGCCATCTAGCGCAAGTTTTTCATCTGTTGGCAAAATTTTGCTGGCAAAAGTTCTGTTTTGAATATCAAACACTTTGTAAAGTCTGTTGCTCATTGCTTCATCTGGGCTAAAAATTCGATAATTGTTTTTGTTTTGCTTAAACAAATCTCTAATGTAGCCACCAAGTTCAAACATATCTTGTGTTTTAACTGTTCCGTGCCCTTCAAATTTAACAGCATAATCTTCTATGTTTGGTGTTACAAGTTCTTTAAGAAGCAAACCACCATTTGTAAATTTGCTTGCTGTCATTCGTTTGTCGCCCTTTGGCAAAATGCTTGCAATTTCTTTTTTAAGTTTGTAGTTTTCATCAAAAAGTTCATTTGGCTTATAACTGAGTAGCCATTTTTTAAGAAGTTCCAAATGACTTTCATTTTCCATTGTAAGTGGAATTTGATGCGCTCTAAAACTGTTTTCAATTTGTTTTCCGTCAACAACTTTTGGACCAGTCCAGCCCTTTGGAGTGCGAAGAATTATCATTGGAAATGGCATATATGAAAAATCTTTGCTATGTTTTGCCTTTTCTTGAATTGCAAAAATGTCTTTTATGCAAGCATCCATTGCCTTTGCCATTTGTCTGTGCATAGACATTGGCTCACTGCCCTCAACAAAATATGGTTTGTAGCCATAGCCCTCAAACAATTTTTTAAGAGTTGATTTTGGCATACGAGAAAGCAAAGTTGGGTTGCTAATTTTGTAGCCGTTTAAGTGCAAAATTGGAAGAACTGCGCCATCTCTTGCAGGGTCAACAAATTTGTTTAAGTGCCAAGATGTTGCAAGTGGTCCGGTTTCAGATTCGCCATCGCCAACAACTGCCGTGGCAATCAGGTTTGGATTGTCTAAAATTGCACCATAAGCGTGAGCCAAACTGTAGCCAAGTTCGCCACCTTCGTGAATAGAACCTGGAGTTTCAGGCACACAATGAGAGCCAATCCCACCCGGGAAAGAAAATTGTTTGCAAAGACGAGTCATTCCCTCTTTGTTTTGAGCAATGTTTGGATAAACCTTGCTATAAACTCCTTCTAAATAACTATTTGCAACCAAAAAATTTCCGCCATGACCAGGACCAGAGATGAAAATCATATTTAAGTCAAATTTGTTAATCACTCTGTCGCAATGAGCATAAACAAAATTTTGACCGGGAACAGTTCCCCAATGTCCAACGAGTTTTTTCTTAACATCGTCCATGCAAAGTTCATGGTCACGCAAAAGTGGATTTTGCAAAAGATACAATTGTGCAGCACTTAAATAGTTTGCAGCACGCCAATATTTGTTTAAAGTTTCAAAATATTTTTCTGATGAATATTTGTCCATATGTTCACACATTCTCCTACAATTTCATTATACTAAAAAAAGTTGAAAAAGAAAAAAGAAAACACCATAATTTAGTATTTTCTTAAAATTTTTTTATAAACATTGTGTGCTAGTTTTCCATTTGATTTTTAATCCATTCCATAATAAGCCCCACAACAAATTGTTGTTCGCTTTCAGAAAGTTGTTTATTTTGCTCAATTTTGTGCCACTTGCACAAACAACCCCTGCAACAAGTTGCTGTTGCATGTTGAGCAACAAAAACCGGGTGACCATGCATTGGTGTTTGTTTGCCATCGTTTGGTATCACTGCTGGCGCAAGTCGTTTTTTAACAAAATCAGTTGCGTGACTTAAAATTGTGTTATAACCCTTTTCCAAAACATATTGTTTATCTTTTTGGCTCAACTTAAAGTGACTTCTAAATTTTGATTTTAAAAGTGAGTTTAAAATTTTTTCATAATTTTCCATTTTTCTCTCTACAAAAATTTTGTATATTTTTTATGTTATTTTTAACATACAAAATCAAATCTTCCTTTTCATTTTTCAATTTGTTTTCAATAACATTCCTAAGGCAAAGTTCCAAAGCCTTGCCAACTTCTTTGCCATTAAGCCCAAGTTTTTTGATGTCCGTGCCAGAAATTTTTAAATCTTTGATTGAATAGCATTGATTTTCTGCAATAATAAGTTTTTTTAGTTTTTCAATTTGGTCATAATTTTTAAGCAAATAATGAAATTTTGGATTTTGCGCAAGTAGGTCACACTTGTGAATTTTAACGAGTTCATCAAACACCTGCTCTCCAAATTTGCTCAACAATTTTTTTATGCTTATTTCATCAACATTCATTGTTATGTCATGATTTTCAACCAACAACAATATGTGATTTTTAATTTTGTTGCTCACCTTTAATTTGGTCAAATTTTTTTCTGTAATTTGTTTGCTTATTTTGGGGTGGCCATAAAAATGTCCAACGCCTTTTTCATCGGTAAAAAAACTTTTTGGTTTGCCAATGTCGTGAAACAAAAGTGCAATTCTAATTATGCAATCTTTTTTTGCACTTGAAACCGCAACGGCAGTGTGCGTAAGCACATCATATATATGCCAAATATTTTTTTGGTCAAAGTTTTTCATTGGCAAAAGTTCTGGAATAACAACTGCAAGCACATCAACGTAGTTTATAAGCACATCTTTAATATTTTTGCCAACAATCATTTTGCAAAGTTCTTCAAAAATTCTTTCGCCAGAAATATTTTTTAAAAGTCCTTTGTTCTTTTGCATTGCGTCTTTTGTTTCATTTTCAATTTCAAAGCCCAAAACCGATGCAAAACGAAGTGCTCGCAAAATTCTTAAAGCATCTTCTTTAAAACGCTCATCAGGATTGCCAACACACCTAATTTTTTTGTTTTTTATGTCATCAAGTCCACCAAAATGGTCAACAATGCCACACTGCCCGTTATATGCAAGTGCGTTTATTGTAAAGTCACGTCTAGAAAGGTCGGCATCTAAACTTTTGGAAAAAGTGAGCATTGATGGGTGTCTATTGTCAAGATATTCGCTCTCTTTTCTGTAAGTTGTAATTTCAAGCGAAAGACCATCAACAATCACAACAACTGTGCCAAACTCAATGCCAACTTCAATTGTTTCATAGCCCTTGAAAACATCACAAATTTGTTTAGGCAAAGCATTTGTTGTTATGTCAAAGTCGTGCAACTTTTTGTCCATAATGCTGTCTCTAACACAACCGCCAACAAAAAATGCCTCAAATCCACTTTGTTGCAACATTTTAACTGCTTTGTTTGCTCTTTCATCAAATTCAATCATAATGCCACCCATGTAATATAAAATTAAATTGAAATCAAAAAATTTATAATGCGACATGTCAAAATAAATAGCCAATTGCGTTGTTCGCAAATTTTTTAACTACTTAGTAAAACCTTTGTCTATGATATTATATCACAAAACAAAGACTCCTCAAATTGTTATTTGCTTGCAAATTAAAAAATTGTTGCCATAAGCAACAACTCATTCCCACAATTTTTTGGGATAAATTCCGTGTTCTTTTAACTTTTTAAGTTCATCAACAACAATTTGTTTATCTTCCTTGTAGGTCATTCCAATCCACTTTTCATTACACTCAACCATTTTAAGTTCTGCCAAATGTTTGGAGCACATTTTGCCAATTGTGCGTGGAAGCAAAAACTCTTTTGTTTTCAAGTTTTCTAAATCACTTGCAAAAACATCAAATTCACTTTGCAAAAAGTCAAAAATTTTTGGTGTTAAACAAAACATATTCATAGAAACTGGTGCATTTTCATCTGGACAAAATTTTTTGTTTGTGTCAAGTTCTGTTGCACAAATTTTGCCATTAACAACTTCAATTGAGCATTCAATTATCTTTTTAATGTTGCCATTTTCTGTTTCACAAATTCCACGCTTTACTGCGCCATTTTCACTAAGAGTGTTTTTGAGTTTGTAAACAATGTTTGCAAAAACACATTTTTGCCTATCGGCATTTTTCAAAAATTTTTGTGCAAGTTCAAAACCACCTCTGCCATAAAAATCATCGGCATTTATAACGCAAAAATTATCTTTAACAACATCTTTTGCACAAAGAATTGCATGAGCAGTTCCAAGTGGTTTTTCACGTTCAACACCATATTTTTGCAAAATATCATTGCTTTGAATGGCAAATTTCACTTTTGCTCTATTTTTTACACGTTTTAGCACAGTGTTTTCAAACACATTTTTGTGCTTTTCTTGGCAAATGATAACAATGTTTTCAAAGCCACATTCAATGGCATCAAAAATCGAATAGTCCATAATGAAATTATTTTCTTCATCAATGCCTTCAATTTGTTTTGCACCACCAAATCGGCTTCCCATTCCACCAGCCAAAACCACCAAATCCATATATCACCTCAATTGTTTTTTATAATATCATTTGCCACTGCATTTGCGCTTGCAAAAGCCCATTGCAAGTTGTAACCACCACATTCGCCATCTACATTACATAGTTCACCACAACAATACAAGTTTTTTTTCACTTTGCTTTCTAGTGAACTTGTCAAATCTTTTAGGTCAACACCACCACTCAAAACTTGATTGTTGTCATAAGCACCACAAACATCAAAACTAAAATGTTTTATTATTTTTGCCAAGCTTTCAAAATCTTTTTCACTTAATAAATTGCAACAAAAGTTTTCATCTAAATTTACTCTTTTCAAAATTTCACGAGCAACTTCTTTTTGCATAAGTGGAACAAGCAATTCAAAAACATTGCCAAATATTTTTGAGTTTTCTTGCAATATGCTCACAATATCACTATGCGAAAGTTTTGGGAATATGTCAATGGTAACTTTTCCAACAAAACTGCCAAGTCTTGCAAACAAGGTTGAAAGGTTAAAAATGCAAATTCCACTAAGTCCTTGTTTTTTAAAAAGAATTTCGCCAAATTCTGTTTTGGTTTTTCCATTGCATTCTGCTTTAACGCAAACATTTTCAAGCCGTGTGCCATCAAGTCGTTTTGTGTTTTGAATTGTTTTAAGCGCCACCAAACTTGGATTTTCTTTTAAGGTTGAAATGCCAAAACCACTCAAAATATTTTTAACATTTTGGCAAAGGTTTGTTGCAAAAACAATTGCTTTTGAACAATATGTTTCGTTGCCTAATTCCACCATATATTTGCCATTTTGAGTTTTTACACTTTCAACTTCTGCACCGCCAACAAAACTGATTTTGTGTTTTTTAAACTGATTTTCAATCACAGCCACAACTGATTTTGCCGTGTTTGAAATTGGGTAACATCTCCCTGCTTGGTCAAAATATGTTTCAAGTCCAATTGTTTTAAAAAATTGTGTTGTATTTGCCGTGCCAAATTTCAAAAAATCATCTATGTGTTGGTTATAAAACTCACTGCTCAAATTTTTGTTTGTCAAATTACACTTGCCATTTCCAGTAACAAGCAATTTTTTTGCAACGCTTTCATTTTTATCAAAAACACAAACACTAACACCATTTTTTGCAAGCATACAAGCCAAAACACTTCCACTTGCACCACCACCAACAATAATAACATCAAAAGTTTTCACTTCAAATTCTCCAATATAATTTCAACATTTTTTGATGAGCTTTCAATTTCTCTGCCAAACATCAACATTGCGTCAATTGCTTTGCTTTCATAATTTGATTTTTCAAGTTTATCTGCAAGGCTCAAACAACACATAACTGAAAAAGTGCAAAACTTAAAAATAGCACTGTTACAAAACTCGATTGAGCCATTTGCAAAATAATTAAAAACAAAATACACAAACAAATTTTCAATTTGAATTTCGCTGAATGTTTTACTTTCAAAATTTTCAAGTGGTTTAAGGTCACAAAACAATTTTTTGTTTTTGTCTTCCAGCCACTCTAATTTTTCAAAAATTGATTTTTCAAAAATTGGCATTGTTGCGCCAACAAACGTGTTTACACTTTCAACTCTTTGTCTCAAATTTTTTGTTCTGTCTTGCAAAATATCTATTATTTGCTGCCTAGTTTCAAAATTTTTGTCATTTGTTTTTATCATCAAGTTGTGATTGTTTTCCGTTTTAAATTCAAACTTTTCTTGTTTAAGCAAAAGCCTGCAAACTTCTTCACAAGCAATACTCAGTCGCATTTCTAAATGAGATTTTGTCTGATTAAAATTTCGTGGAAAATTTTTGCAAATATCAAACAAAAAGTCATTGCCTTTTTTAAGCACAATGTTGCAAAGACCATTTCCAAAATATGGACATATTTTATCCAAAAGATTGATGCAAAATTCGTTTTGACATTTAATAAAATTTTCGTTTTTTGCAAGCGAGTCATCGCCACAAAATTGCAACTTTGCAATTTCATTTTTTGAAACAGAAATTTGCCAACCTGCCGAACAACAACTATTTTTGCAACCATCTGCAAGGCACTTAAAATTATCATAAAAAATTGGTTTTAAAATCTTCATCAATTTGATTATACTATTTTTTCCATTTTTTTCAAACAAAAAACTCATCTAAAAACACAAACATTTTTAAATGAGTTCTAAATATATTTTGCTCTTCATAGTATTTTCAACAAATTGCTTTGCAAAATGCTATATATACCAACATTTTATCTAATTGTAATTTGCAAATTATATTTAGTTTGCAAAAATAAACAAAATCAATTTCGCAAAGAATATATTGTTATTACTTAATCTCAATAAACTGTCAATACTCTCTTTTAATTAGCATTTTATCTCAAATCATAGCCAAACACTGATGCGTTTTGAATGAAAGCATTTGAGAATGTGTCAATTTCATCGCCAGTCATTGTGTGGTCATCACTCCAAAGAGTAACTGTGTAGGTAACACATTTTTTGCCAAAAAGTTTTGTCGCATCAACATAGATGTCTTTAAGGTCAATTGTGTAGTTTAATGGTGTAACCACTCTTGAAAGGTTTTCAACACTGTCGGCGTAAACAACATTTTTATCCATAACAAAGTTAAAGTCTAGTGTTGTTGCTTGGAACTTGCTTGAAAGTTTAACTTCAATTTTGTTTGGAACAATTGATGCAAACTTGCTAAAATCAAGTTCAACAACCACAACTCTTGCCTTTTTGTCTATTGCGTTGCGTGTAAGTGGGTGCAAAAGTGCAATGTAACCAATGTCTTCGCCATCAACCAAAACATCTGCATTGTTAATTGGGTGAACAAAGTTTTTTGTTTGTTGCCTAAATTTGTATTCAACCTTTTTGTTCAAAAATTCTGTAACCAAACTTTCAACAATCTCTTTTGCTTTTAGATAAAGCTCTTTTTCGGTTTTATCAAAACTGCAAAGAGAAATGCCCAAATGTTTCTTTTCAATTGCCAAGTTGTTTTCATCAAGACCAGTAATAACTCTGCCAATTTCAAACACGCCAAAATCTTGAGAATATGAAATATTGTCTGCAACAACTTTTAACATTGTTGGAGCAATTTCGCTTCTAATTTCATTGTTTTCTCTAACAATGTTGTTCAAAATTTTGATATAACTTGTTGTTTCAATGTTCAAATCTTTAAGTTCGGCGTTGTCATTCCACAAATAACTATGGGTTTCATTAAGCCCAAATTTTTCAGCAAGTTGCAATTTTATGTCATATTCAAGCAAATGTTCACGCTGTTGTTCAACAGGTTCAATTTTTTCTGTTACTGGCAAAGGTTTAATGTTGTCGTAGCCATAAATTCTTGAAACTTCTTCAACAATGTCAACTGGAATTGTAACATCTTTGGTTGCTCTGTAAGACGGAACTTCAATTTCAAGTTGGAAGCCATCATTTTTAACACCAAAGCCCAAACTAGAAAGCACATCAACAACATATTGGCTTGAAAGTTTAATGCCAATGTAGTGATTGATAAAATCCATTGTTGTGGTGATTACACGTTTTGGATATTTGTGAGTGTAAACATCACTAAGGCCAGAAACAACACGAGCATTGACATCAATCAAACGCAAAATATGCAAAAATCTGCCAATTGCAACTGTTGTGAGTTCTGGGTCTAAACTCTTTTCATATCTTGCACTTGCTTCACTTCTAAGAGCCAAATAACTTGCAGTTTTTCTTATGCTGGTTGCATCAAAAGATGCACCTTCCAAAATCACACTTGTGCTGTTTGGAGTAACTTCACTTTCAAGACCACCCATAACACCAGCAATGCACATTGGTTTTTCTTCATTGCAAATTAACACAGTGCCTTGTTTAAGTGTTCTTGTTTGCTTGTCTAGTGTTTGAAATTCAAGTTGGTCCCTAACTTCCTTAACCTCAATTTTTTGTGCAGCACTACCATCAAAAGCGTGCATTGGTTGACCAATTTCAAGCATTACATAATTTGTTAAGTCTGCAAGCAAATTGATTGAACGCATACCACAATAGTAAAGTCTAATCTTTACATTTTCTGGACTTTGATTTTTTGTTATATTTGCAACCTTTATGCAACTATATCTAAAACAATTGTTTGTTAAAACTTCAACAGGAATTGTTTGCATTTGAGCGTAATAGCCAAGGTCGTCAACAACAATGTTTTTAAGAGGTCTATTCAAAAGCACAGCAATTTCTCTTGCAATGCCATAGTGTCCCCAAAGGTCAGGACGATTTGTTAAACTTTTATTGTCAATTTCAAAAATTGTATCATCAATTTCATAAACCGATTTCAAATCTGTGCCAAGTGCAAGGTCGTCAACAATCTCCCAAATGCCATCACTCTTTTCTTCAAGCCCAAGTTCTTCTCTACTGCAACACATACCTTGACTTTTGTAGCCAGCAATTGTTGCTTCCTTAATTTCGCCACCAACAACATGGCTTCCAACAGGCGCAAAAGCAACAAGCATATTTTCTCTAACATTTTTTGCGCCACAAACGCAGTCAACAACGCCTTTTCCAGTGTCAACGGTCAAAAGATGCAAATGATTGCTTTCTGGGTGTGGTTTGCAAGTTAAAACTTTTGCAACTATAATTCCACTTACATCAGCGCCAACTTTATACATATCTTCAACTTCTGCTGTTGAAAGAGTGAAACGCTTGATTAGTTCGGCATAATCAATTCCACTTAAATCTACAAAGTCACTAATCCAATTTAAACTTATCTTCATATTTTCTCCTTATCTAATCTTTGTTTGATGCAAAAATTTTAAATTCCCACTGTTAAGTGTTCTTATTTCTTTGATATTGTATTTCATCATAGCTAGACGTGTTAGACCAAGGCCAAACGCAAAGCCTTGATATTTTGTTGTGTCAATTCCACCCATACGCAAAACTTCTGGGTGAATCATTCCGCAAGGGCAAAGTTCAATCCAACCACCTTGTCTGCAAGTTGGACAACCTGTTCCGCCACAAAATGGGCAACTAACGTCAAGTTCAAAACCAGGTTCGACAAATGGGAAGTAACCGGGGCGAAGCCTTACATTTACATCTCTCTTTAAAACTTTTGAAAGCATTGTTTTCATAAAGTAAATCAAATTTGCAATGCTAATATCTTCGCCAACCATAATGCCTTCAAGTTGAAAGAAGGTGTTTTCGTGGCTTGCATCAACGCTTTCGTTTCTAAAACATCTGCCCGGAAAGATAACTCTGCAAGGAGCGCCATATTTTTTCAAAATTCTGTTTTGACCTGCACTTGTTTGAGTTTTTAAAACTTCGCCATTGTCAAGCCAAAATGTGTCTTGCATATCTCTTGCTGGGTGTGTGCGTGGAATATTTACGGCATCAAAGTTGTTGTATTCTGTTTCAACTTCATTGCCATCTTCAACCATAAAGCCCATACTCTTAAAAATTTCTTCAACTTCTTTTTGCACAATTGTAATTGGATGCAAACTTCCACTTGAAACTTTAAGAGGCTCTGTTATGTCAATTCGCTCGGCACTATTGATTTCTCTTTGAAATTCCATAAGTTTTAGTTCTGCAATTTTGTTTTCAATTGCATCTTCAACATATTGTTTGAAATTGTTAATTGAAATGCCTGCTTCACGCTTCATATCTGATGTTAAATTTTTTAAATTTTGCATAAGTTCCGTAATTTTTCCCTTTTTGCCAAGGAAAGAAACTCGCATATTTTCAACATCTGCGTTGCTTTGAACTGTGCTCATTTCATTGTTAAATTGTTCCTTTAACACATCAATTTGTTCTTTCATATTTCTCCTTTTTGTCAACAAAAAAGCCGACCATACTTTTTAAGTAAGGGACGACTTTAAAAACCGCGTTACCACCCTAATTGTTGCCTTTGCAACCACCTTGTCATAAGTTTTGTGTGGACTTGCTACCACCTGACATTTCTGCCAGAAGTTCCTGCACCGAAATTCATTGAAATTTGTTGCCACAAGTGCTTTCAGCCACGACACCTGCTCTCTTTTGGTCAAATTGCAACTACTTGCTTGCATTCATCACTTATAGATATATATTAACTTCAATTAAAACATTTGTCAAACAAAAACAATTGTTTTTTGCCACTTGAAAGTTGTTTTTATAATTTTTTTTACATTTAGTTTTCAAGCATAAAACTTGCAATAATTTCATCTTCTGCTTGCTTTTCAGTTAGCCCCAAAGTTTGAAGCTTAACAATCTCATCGCCAGCAATTTTGCCAATTGCTGCCTCATGCACAAGGGTGCTGTCAATGTGCTCTGCCCTAATTTCTGGCGTTGACACAATTTTGCCGTTGTCAATAATTATGCCATCACACTCAACATGACCAAAGCACTCATTTTTGCCAATTACAACGCTTTTGAAATTTTGTTTTGAATCTTCTTTTGCAACCGACCTGCTAAGCACATCAACACTACTTTTTTTGCCAACAAGCGAAACTTGAAATTTTGTTTTTGCTGTTTGATTTTGAGTTGTCAAAATTTTTTCTTTAATTACGAGCCTTGCACCACCTGCAAGTTTTGCAAATGTTTTTCTGTCTGCAAATGAAACGCCACCAATTTGAGTCGTTTCCATTTCCATAAAGCCATCTTTTTTTATAAAAACTTTTGTTGTTGGATTTAGCACTCTTTGTGCGTTTTCAGTTCCAAGCCCCAAATGTTTTTCAACATATTTAACCTTTGCGCCACTTTCAATGTGAAAAGTGTGAATGCCATCATGCTCACTTAAACTGTTTGAGCAGTTGTATATTCCACAACCAGCAACAATAGTCACATCACAATTTTTGCCAACATAAAAATCGTTGTAAACCAAATCATTAAGACCCGCCTGTGAAATCATAACTGGAATATGCACACTTTTACCCTTTGTGTTTGGTTTTATAAAAATGTCAATGCCGGGTTTATCTTTTTTAGACACAATCTCAATTTCATCAGTTGAGCGTCTGCCTTCACCTTTCCCATTTATTCTAAAATTATATGCGCCTTGTGGAATGCCATCTAAATTGGCAATTTGCTTTAATAATTCCAAATTTATTTTGTCCATTTTATCTCCTCAATTTTTCGCAAGAACCATTCCCATTAAGAGATGGCAAAACTTTGTTTTTTTCATCAAAAAACTCAACTTTTCCTGCGTTTAAAAGCAAAATTTTGTCTGCCTTTTCAATAAGTGCTTTTTGATGGCTTACAATTACATTTGAACATTGTTTTTTTTCAAAAATATTAACCAAATTGTCAAAACTCCAAATGTCAATTCCTGCCTCTGGCTCATCAAACAAATTGAGTTTTGCATTGCGTGCAAGCACTGTTGCAATTTCAATTCGCTTTTGCTCACCGCCAGAAAGTTTTGCATTTACTTCTCTACTTAAATAATCTCTTGCACAAAGCCCAAGTTTTGAGAGAATGTTGCAATAATCATCAAAACTTTTTTTGTCATTTGATGCAAGTTCCAAAAGTCTTTTTACAGTCATTCCCTTAAAGCACACTGGTGTTTGAAACGAAAAAGCAATGCCAAGTTTTGCACGCTGGTCAATTGAAAGTTCTGAAATATCTTTTCCATCAAAAAGAATTTGTCCACTTGTCTGTTTGACAATTCCCATAATAATTTTAAGCAAAGTGCTTTTCCCACTTCCGTTGTGACCGGTTATGACCAAATTTTCATCATCGGCAACACAAAAAGAAACATTGTTTAAAATCACTTTCTCTTTTCCATTTTCTAAAACACTGTAACATATATTTTTAACTTCTAACATATTTTCTACCTGCTTTATTTTATCACAAAAAATTTGCGTTGCAAAACAAACAAAAATATTATTGCCAACATTTCACTTTATTTGCCAATTTGTTTTGAATGTATTACAATAAAAATATAGTCAATAATTTAAAGGGAGATTTATATGAACATTGCAATTGTAACTGGTGCATCAAGTGGAATGGGAAAAGAATTTGCAAAAAAGTTGGACGAAGAAAACCTTGATGAACTTTGGCTTGTTGCCCTAAGTGAAGAAAAATTGAAGCAAACTGCATCAGAACTAAAAACAAAAAGCAAAATTTTTGCTTATGACCTAACCGTGCAAGAAAATTTGCAAAAAATAACTGATGCATTAAAAGAGCAAAAGCCAAATGTTAAGTGGCTTGTAAACGCCAGTGGCTTTGGAAAATTTGGAAAATATGACGCAATTCCACTTTCAGAAAGTATGAATATGATTGACCTAAACTGCAAAGCGCTTGTGTATATGACAGAAACAGTTTTGCCATATATGAATGATGGTGCACGAATTGTGCAGTTTGGAAGCATTGCAGGGTTTCAACCAGTGCCATACATCAATGTTTACTCCGCAACAAAAGCCTTTGTCGTAAGTTACTCTCGTGCACTTAATATGGAACTTAAAAAGCAAAAAATTTCTGTAACTTGCGTTTGCCCATATTGGACAAAAACTCAATTTTTTAAACGTGCAGTTGACCTTGAAAATCAAGTTGTAAAAAAATATGTTGTTATGTATGATGCACAAAAAGTGATTGACAAAGCATTTGTAGATGCAAAAAAACGAAAAGAACTTTCAACCTATGGGTTCAAAGCAGTTTCTCAACGCAGACTTGTAAAATTTATGCCACACAAACTTGTTATGAAAATTTGGATGCATCAACAAAAACTCAAATAAAGACAAACAAAAAAACACAACAATCAATATTTTAAAAATTTCAAATAAAAAAAGCATAATTGAAATAACCCGAAGGTTAAATTAACTATGCTCTTTTTTGTTTACTATTTTTCATCTACATTGTAAGTTTCTTTAATTATCTTTTTAACTCTGTTAATTTTTGTGTTGACTGCAATTGTAACATAAACATCAAACACAGCATCAACAAGCAAAAGTGCACCAAGGCAAATTAAGAGTGCTTTTTGTCCACCAAATGGATTGCAAAGCAAAACAACTGCAAATGTCAAAAGAATTATGCCATAAACCAAATATGTCCACCACTCTTTAACATACGCCCTTTTTGCATCAACACCATTTTGAACTTTCAAAATTCCTGCAATGAACATTACAATTCCTGCTATGCTAGAAAAAATTTCTGGTGAGGCAAATGTTGGAGAAAGCAAAACAAAAATTGTTCCAAGTGCAACTCCTGAAACGCCTTTCATAAGTCCAAATGGGTCAAAGCCATAAACAAAAAAGTTTACAATGCTTGCAACACCTGCAACAATAACAAGAGATGCAATCAAATAACAAAATGTCAAAAGTGTTTCATTTGGCATACAAATTACGCAAATGCCAAGTGCAATTTCCAAAATTGAAAAGACAATGCTTGCCCAACTTATTTTTTTAACCAAACTCATAATATCCTCCTTAAATCAGTAATATTATAACTTTTAAGCAACTTTTTGTATAATAATTTCAAATATATTTTTAACAAATTCAACAAAAAATTACATTTTGTTTAAAAATGAGTCAGGCATTGTTTATTTCAATTTTTAATTTTTTCCCAAGAAAATTCATCTCGTCCAAAATGTCCATAGCAAGCAGTTTGTTTGTAAATTGGTTTAAGCAAATCCAGTTCTTTAATTATATTGTCAGGGCTAAAATCAAAGTTTTTGTTTACATATTCCATAATTCTGTCCACAGAAACTTTTTCTGTGCCAAAAGTGTCAATGCAAAGTGAAATTGGTTTGTCCATTCCAATGCCATAAGAAACTTCAATTTCACATCTATCGGCCAAGTTGTGCGCAACAATGTTTTTTGCAACATATCTTGCATAATATGCTCCACTTCTATCAACTTTTGTGGCGTTTTTTGAAGAAAAACAGCCACCACCAACCTTACTTGCACCACCATAAGTGTCAACAACAATTTTTCTGCCAACACAACCACTGTCACCAAAACTGCCCCAAATTGTAAACTTGCCACTAGGGTTTATTATTACATCAACATTTTTTGAAATTGATTTGTATTCTTTAAGCACCACATCAACAACATTTTTCAAAATGTCTTTTTCAATTTCTTGATGGGTTAAATCTTTGTTGTGCGAGCAAGAAACAAGCACTGTTGAAATTTCAACTGGCTTGTCATTTTCATAAACAACGGAAACTTGACATTTTGCATCGGCAAAATATTTTGTGCTGTTGCTTCGCCTAAAAGTTTCATATTGCTTCATCAACTTGTGTGCAAGCAATATTGAAAGTGGCATATATTCCTTGGTTTCATTGGTGGCATAGCCAAAACAAATTCCTTGGTCGTTGGCACAAAGTTTTGTTTTTACAACTGCTTGGTTTATGTCTGGGCTTTGCTCTGAAATTTCTTTTATGAGCCTAAATTCGTTTTTATAACCAATGTCTTTCAAAATGTTTTTTGCAATTGTGTCATAGTCAATTTTGGCTTTTGTGGTTGCTTCGCCATAAACAAACAACTTGTCATCTTTAATTGCACATTCAACTGCCATCTGGCTGTTTTTGTCTTGTTTAAGTGCCTCATCTAAAAACGCATCTGCAATAACATCACAAGTTTTGTCTGGGTGACCAATGTTTACACTTTCACTTGTCAAAATTTTTCTCATAATTTTTCCTCGCTTGTTTCATCGGCTTTAAGTTCATCTTTCCCTATAAGTGGCAAAGATGCATTCTTTTTAAATGTCTTCCAAGTTAGCATCAAAATGTCACTGTTGTTTGACTTTGACGCATAGTGCCAAATCATTGGACTAACATTGCCAATGACTTTGTTTTTTGAAATGCCTGCAAAAGAACCACAAGTGTCGTCAGACTTAATTTCTTTGCCATTTACCCACTTGCAATCACAATTTTTTGCAAAGTTCAAAAACTCTTTACGCTCATTATCATTTTCAAATGAAATGAAGATGTGACCATGGTCTTTAAAAATTTCATCAAAATTCTTATATCTTAAACCCTCAACAATTTGAGCAAAATCAGCAAAATTGCAACACTTTGCTCTGCCACTTTCTTTAAACATTCCAAAATGAATTGGGCTTAAATACCAAATTGTTCCGTCTGCATTAAAGGTTAAATATTTTTCACAAGTTTCGTCTTTTTTAATTGGCTTGTCATTCCACCACTTAAACTTCATTGCACGGGCAAGTTCATAAAACGCCTTGCACTCCTCTTCATCTTTGAATTTCAACGCATAGGTTTCATAATTCAAAAACAATTTTTCTTTTAAATTCATATTTCTCTCCTTTACCATAAAGCAAAAAAAATCTCATCAACCGATGAGATAACATTTCATATTTTTTTCCATCGGTCAGCCATTAGCACCTTGCAAATGTAGGTTGCTGTGTGGTCAACGGGGCTGTCCCTCGCACACTCTTTATGGTTTTTTCATTGTATCACAAAAAATTATGGTTGTAAACCCTTTTAAAAAATTTGCACAAAAAAAGTGCAAAATTGCACTTTATTTTAAACATTTAACCTTGATTGCCAAAACACCAAAATTGTTTTCATCTTGCACCGAATAAAACTCGTGGTAGGCATCAACAATTGCCTTTTCACTGCAATTTTCAAAACCTATTTCTGTTGCTGACAATTTTTTTGCCATTTCTGCAAATGACTTAAAATGAAGCAAATCTGTCACAACCGTTTCAATTTCTTTTTCAAGTTCCGGCAATTTTTTAAAAACAATTGTGTCGCCAATGGCAATAGCCTTTCGTTTTTCATCATTAAGACGAACCTCAAAAATTTTTTCTCCCGAAGCAATTTTGTCAAAATAAACTGCTCTCAATTTCATCTCGTGTTGCATAACTTCTCCTTTCAAAAAAGCAATAAGACTTTTTTGTTTACTTGGTCGGAGTGGGGAGACTCGAACTCCCTGCCTTATGGTCCCGAACCATACGCACTACCAGCTGTGCTACACCCCGAAAATTGACACACGTTCAAGCCTTGTATGCCAACAAAAACATTATATTCTTCTTTAAAAAATTTTTCAACAAATATCAATAATTTTCAAAATTGCATAAATAATAATATGCAAAATATGTCACCCGAGCAACTTGCACTGCTTGCAACAAGCATTGCGATTGACCTTGGAAAGAACAAGTCCATTGAAGAACTTAATCTTTTGCTGACTTTGTTAAATCAAATTGAAAGTGCAATTTGCACAATGATTGCTCAGCAAAAATTTTTGATTGATAGAAATTGCGAAAAATTTCCAAAATGCTAAACGCATAAAAAAACCAAGCAAGCGCTTGGAATTTTTTTAGAACAAATCTTTAAATGCTTTTCCCAACTTGAAAGAAGGAACCTTGCTTGCATCAATTTTTTGTTTTTTGCCTGTAAGTGGGTTGTAAACTTCTCTTGCTGGTTTTTCTTTAAGGTCAAAGCTACCAAAACCTACAAGTTGAATTTTTTCGCCGCCCTTCAATGATTCAACAATTGTTTCCATCATTGCATCGTAAGCAGCTTCTGCTTGTTTTTTAGATAAGTCAGCTTTTTCAGCAACTTCTCTAATGAATTCTGTTTTGTTCATAAGAACCTCCAATTAAATTTCTTAACAATTAAATTTTAACATTTTTTTTCATATTGTCAAACTAATTTAAGCCATTTTGTACATTTTGTCGAAAAAAAGTTAATTTTTTAATTGTCACATCAATCACAAGGCACAATTGCAATGCATATAGCAATATTTTGTTATATTGATATAATGATAATTTACATAAATAAAATTTTTAAACTTGGACATCTTTTATTATTTCAACATACAAAACTATTTTTGCATTTGTGCTGTCAATTTCAACAATCAAATTGCCAATGTCTTTTGTGAGCAAAACTAGGTGTCCATATTCAAACGAAACAACTTCAGCAAGAGCACTACCCTTAACAATTTTGCAAGTCACATTTTCAAAGTCTGATGGAATTTTATATTCAACATCAACTGGTTCGCTTGAAAGTGCAACCTGGCAATCTTTTGTTATGATTTGCTTTTTTGTAACATTTACGCCAACAACAAAGGTCTTCTTTTCTGTTTTAGACATTGGAAAACAAATTGTCAAAGTGTCATCGCCAATTTCTATGCCACAAAGTTTGTGCGTTTCATAGTCATAAGAAATGTTACCTTTTTCAATTTTTATTTGTGGTTTAACATTGCACTTCCCCTCAATTTCAAAATTTAAGGTTGTGGTCCCATTCTTTGCCACAACAACATATTCTTCTGAAAGGGTTACATTTTGTGGATAATATGTCTTTTCATTAACAATAACTTCAATTTGTTTTATCAAAGCACTTTCTTCGCCCGACTTGATTGAAATTGTCACAAGGCACTTGCCAACTTTTTTTGCTCTAATAAGTCCACTCACATTGTCAACACTTGCAACAAGTGTGTCATTTACAGAAAAGAAAGATTTTTCTGTGCAATTTGAAGGCAAAATTTTAAAATCACCATTGTCAAGGCGATATGATTCGCCAACTTCCAAATTTAAAACAGTTGTGTTGAGCGTTAAATCTTTGGCATAAATTGTTCTTTTGTGGTTGTTAACAACAATCAGCGCACAAACACCAAAAGCAAGCGCCAGCACCAACGGAATGCAAATTAAAGCAATTTTCTTCATATCAAAAAGCATACATTTCTTGTCGAATTTTGTCAAATAATATCGAAATGTTTGCAAGCAAAAAACAAAAATGCATCAAAAAGCAAGTTGTTTTTTCGTTTTATTTTTTTTAAAAGATTATAACAATAATAAAATTGACCTATTAATTTTTTAGCCACACAATAAAATTATCAATTTTTAGTGATTAAAATCAAAACAATTTTAATATTATTTTACAGAAAAATTTAAAAATGGTTTCGCAAATTTGATTGCCACAAAAATACAAACACTTTATAAAAAAATCTACGATATAAAATATATCTTGCAAGTGTTTTTAAACAACTTATATAAACACGAGTATAATTTTAAAGAAATATTTTATTCCTACTATTTTTGCGTTTTATAAATAAATATGATATAGTATGTTTATATGCAAAATGGCAACAGAATCCAAACACTTAAAATATAAGTCAATTTTTTTCACAAAATTTGTTAGCACAATAAAAAACTTAAATTTTACAAATGCACATTTGTGCATTATTTTAAAATAATGGAGTTAAAATGAAATATACTGATGTAAAAACACCTGAAATGTTACTTGAATTTATGGAACAAATTGAATATGGCTTTTATGACAAACAAGACAAAAAATTTTATAGCGGAAATGACATGGATTTTGAAAATGCTCTGTCAAACAAATGGGTGCTATCTTCTGCTGAACAAACCATCAAAACCAAGGTTGGAATTTGCTATGACCAAGTTGAGTTGGAGCGTGACTTTTTTTCAAAAAACAAATTTGAATTTGTGACCCTATTTGTTTGGTTTGCCTGCAAAAAACAAAACAAATATCCAACTCACACATTCTTGGTTTACAAAGACAAAACCACAAATGATTGGTGTTGGTTTGAACACTCAGATTTTGCAAACAAAGGCATACATCATTTTGTTTCATTTAAAAAAGCACTACAATGTCAAAAACAAACACATATTAAATATGCAAAGCATATTCGCAAAACAAAAACAGATATTTCAAAAATTCAGACAATCCAGTATTCCACTCCACCAAAAAATTGCAAAATGTTAGAGTTTTTAAACTTTATTTTTGACACAGGAAAACCAATTGAGTTTTAAAAAAGACGGAAGTCCCCGCCTTAATGGAGCTACTGACGGGAATCGGACCCGTGACCCCTGCCTTACCAAAACTCTGTTCTAACACACAAGAGTTTCGCTCTATCTCCTAAATTGCCCATAAAACAAGCGAATTTGAGATATAAAAAATCAATTAGTGTAGTAAAATTTTAGTTTACTACACTTTTTTACACCTAAATGTACAAATTTGGTTAAATTAAGTGCTCTAAAACTATATAAAACTGCCTAAAACTTTTTGGACATTTGTAGAAAATATATGTACATTTGTTGACTTTTTTACCACAAAATGCTAAAATTATGGTACAAAAGTAAACAAGGAGTGCTTATGAGAAATTATTCTTCTCTTTTAGAATTAGCAAAAAATAATAACGGATATATTTTTTCAAAAGATGTCGTTAAAGAAAATATTCCAAAGAGTTATTTAAAATATGCGGTAGAAGATGGTGTTATTGAAAAAATTGCCCATGGTATCTATATCTCGCAAGATTGTTTTGTTGACGATTTGTTTGTGTTTCAAAAGCTAAATACAAAGATAATTTATTCTGCATTCACATCTGCATACTTATTGGAATTGACAACTCGTGATAGTGGTCAAATTTATGCAAGCATTCCGCGAAATTATAATGCACCAAAGTTTAAAGGGAAAGGTGTATTTATTCGTGAAGATAAAGATGTGTATAACCTAGGCATAACAAGTGTTAAATCGAATTTTGGAAATATTGTAAAATGCCATGATATTCACAGAACGATTTGTGATTTGTTTAGCGATAAGTATGTTGGAGATAAATTTGTTCAAGTAGAAGCATTGAAAAATTATTTAAAATTACCAAACAAAGATACTGTTAAACTAATGAAATATGCAATGGTTCTTGGTGTTGATAAACAATTAAGAGAAAAGTTGGAGGTATTGCTTTAATGAACACATCAAAACAATTGAAAGATTTAATTAACAATAAGGCAAAACAATATAATCTTACCCCACAAATTCTTTTAACAAGATTTTTTATGGAGAGATTTTTAGAGAGAATTTCATTAAGTAAATATAAAAACAACTTCGTTTTGAAAGGCGGAATTTTAATTTCATCTATGGTTGGCGTTGATTTTAGAATGACCAAAGATATGGACTTAACAATAAAAAATCTCCCACTTAACGAAATTTTTATTAAAAATGCGTTAGAAGAAATTTCTAAAATTAAAATTGATGATGGAACTATTTTTGAAGTTTTAGATGTTTTACCAATTCGTGAAGAATTTGAGTATAGCGGATTTAGAGCAAGGTTAAAATGTCAACTAGATAAAACTCAAAATATTATTCAAATTGATATTACAACTGGTGATGTCATTACTCCAAGCGAAGTTGTATATTTCCTATGACTTGTTAATTGAAAAACGAAAAATTGATATTACTTGCTATCCAATAGAAACAATTCTTGCTGAAAAGATTGAAAGCATTTTATCTAAAAACATAACAACAACAAGAATGAAAGATTTTTATGATTGTTATATGCTTAGCAAATTGTATTTAAAAGATTTAAACAAAAACAATTTAATTTTGGCTTTAAAAAATACAACCAAAGTCCGTAAAACCGAATTTATATTTAATGACATAAAAGAAACAATTGATTTGATTTCAAATGATGACAATCTAAACTTTTTATGGCAAGCATACTCTTCACAGTTTGGTTATGCCAAAGATATAAATTTTGAAGACACAATCCAACAACTAACATTGATTTTAAAATTCATAAATTTAATTTAGGAGAAAAAATGAAATATTTTGTTTCAAGCGATATACACGGATTTTTTGATGAATGGCAAAATGCTTTAAAAGATAAAGACTTTGACTTGAATAACCCCGAGCACAAAATAATTCTTTGTGGCGACTTGTTCGATAGAGGAAATCAACCAAAAGAAATTATAGATTTTGTTCTAAAATACAAAGATAAAGTAATTCTTATTCGTGGCAATCATGAAGACTTGATGGAACAAATGATTGAAAGAAATTCTAGTGATTATGGCGACCTTTGTAATGGCACGGCACAAACAATTGTTGATTTGTATCCAGAGTGGCAAATAAATGAATTTGACCTTAAAAAGATAGCAAAAGAAACTAGACTCCAGGAAGTTTTAGATATGTGTATTGATTACTACGAAACAAAGCATTACATATTCGTTCATGGTTGGATACCAATCATTGAAAATTGTTACTTGTATGATAGCGATTGGCGAACAGCAAGAAAAGAACGTTGGGAAAAGGCTCGTTGGACAAACCCAGTAGAAATGTATAGATATGAAATCTACGAACCAAACAAGGCAATAGTCTGTGGGCATTGGCATTGTTCTGCATTATGGCACGAACAAAATCCCGACGAATACGAAGAATTTGGAGATAAAGCCAATTTTGAACCTTTCATAACGAAAAATATGATAGCCATAGACGCTTGCACTACCTATTCACATAAAGTGAATGTGG
>ERZ808245.36-NODE-36-length-97492-cov-183.929842_pt1 | contig 97492 bp, 109 predicted proteins | sample MGYA00521243_ERZ808245 | MGnify/ENA primary metagenome ERZ808245 (study PRJEB31516, sample SAMN03275576) | gut metagenome | biome: mammalia-associated habitat; material: feces | host: Papio cynocephalus | place: Kenya | collected 2012-07-07 ... | reverse complement strand
CAAAACCAATGTCTCCTAAGTCTGGTATAGGCGGTGGAACTAAATATGGTTGTGGTGGAAAAATCAAAAGAAAGTAAGTATAAACTGCTAATAATAGTTCTAAAGTTTATACCAATGCTTACTGCTCTATGTTATATGTCAAGTACTGTATTTAACTACTTTGGCTATAACATAGAGCCATTAAGTAACATAGGAGGTATGTCTTTATTAACTTGGCTGTTTATATATCTAGTATCTGTAGTTTTTAATTTCTGTGCTTATCATAGATAGTAGAAGTTATTAAGTCTTATACTGATAAAACACAAAAACTTAGTAAGTATCAAGTTTGTCAGAAGCTTAATATAAGTAGGACAACCTTTGACAATTTAGTCAGAGAGGGAGTAATACCAAAAGGTCAGAAGGTAGCAGGATTTAAGGAATTATTTTGGACTGAGAAAGATCTGAATAAAGTAGTAAAGAGTAGAAGAAATAACAATAAAAAAGATAATTAGAATACCTATTAGTACTCCTTTTGTTATATTATAAGTGAATTTATTATATACTTGTTTAGTAAATTTTTTTTCACTACCTTTGCACAGAAGTTCAATAAAGAAGTAAAAACATGGAAGGTTTATCATTGGATAATATTATGACTGGGGATGAGGCTGCTGCCTTGTTTGACCCAGAATCTAATCAAGAAAAAAAGGAGGAAAAACCTCTTGATAATTTTGATGATAGTAAAGAAGAAAAGAAAGAAACTACTGAGGTTGTTGACGTAGATAACCTATTTACAGAAAAACCAGAGAGCGTAGGTAGTGAAGAAGATAATAAGGGTAAGGAAGGCACCTCTTCTAAAGAGGATACTTCTCCCAACTTCTACTCTTCCATTGCCAAAGCCTTTGTAGAAGATGGTGTCTTCCAAGACCTTAATGATGAGGAACTTTCTAAGGTTACTGATGCCGAGTCTTTTAGAAACATGATTGAGCAAACTATTCAATCTCAACTTGATGAAAGACAAAAGAGAGTTGATGAGGCTCTTAATGTAGGCATTGAACCTACCCAAGTTCAAAGATTTGAGAATAGCATGAAAATACTTAATAATATTACAGAAGATGCTATTGCAGAAGAAGGAGAGAAAGGTGAAAATCTTAGAAAGAATATTATTTATGAGGATTATATCCAAAGAGGTTTCAGTAAAGAGAGAGCTATAAAGGCTGTTGAAAGGTCTATAGCTGCTGGAACTGACATAGAAGATGCTAAAGAATCATTGCAAAGTTGTAAAGAACAAATATCAAAATCTTATAATGATGCAATAAAAGAAGCAAAGGAAGAGAAAGCAAGAGAAGAGGAAGAATTAAAAGAACAAGCAGAAGCTCTGAAGAAATCCATTCTTTCTGATAAAAAACCTTTTGGAGAATTAGATTTAGATAAAAAAACTAGACAGAGAGTTTTTGATGCTATTTCTAAACCAGTATTTACTGATCCTAAAACAGGTGAAAGGTATACTGCAATTCAAAAGTTTGAAGCTGATAATCACAATGATTTTATGAAATATGTAGGACTTACTTATGTACTTACAGATGGATTTAAATCATTGGATGGCTTGGTTAAAGGCAAGGTTAAGAAAGAGATTGGTAAAGGACTAAGAGAGTTAGAGCATACTTTAAATAACACTGCTAGAAACTCAGATGGTACACTTAAATTTACAAGTGGTGTAGGCACAGACCCAGAGTCTGCTTTTAGAAAATTTACACTTGATATTTAATTTTTAATGTTTAATTTATTTATTTATGGCTGGACAATTAGGTAAGTTTCAGATGGTTGGATTTGATGGTTGGAAAGGTTTGACAAAGATGAATCATTTGTCATCCATTTTTCAAATGGCACCTCAGAAAGCCTCAAATCTAATGGTACAATTATTGGCAGCAAAGAGAGGTAAAACACTTGATACATTCCTTTCTCAATTTCCCGTTAAATCTTAGCGGCTTAATAAAGTAATTTATTAATGATAAGACATTAAATTGCTGGAAGTTCTTTAGAGCTTTTCTGCTAGTAAGTTATTTTTTAACATGGGCAAATATTATACAATTAAAGAGTATAAAGAGTACTTTACTACAAAGAATGGTAAGAAAGCTTTCATTACAAAAAATAGAGTAATGCTTAAGCGTTATAAAAAATTAAAGTATAAAAAAACAAATAGACTCTCTGTAGAAGATCAAGAAATAGAAATTCAAAGAGGTTTAAGAAAGATACTGTGGAAGTATTATATAGAACATAAAAAGATTAAAACTATTAAGAGAGAAACAGGGTTTTTTTATAGTTATATTTTACAGATAGTTAAAGGCAAAAGATACCCAGAACAAGTTAATAAATATTTATTAGAAATAAAGAAAAGATTAGATAATCAGCAGCCAAACCTTTTATAGGGAGGTTCAACGACTATAATATGTCTATCCTACTTTTAGGATAATGGTATAGTCTGAACTGTATAGAGATATACAGGTAACATAGTGTAAGGAATTTGAAGATGATAATGAGTACTATTGGGATGTAGTAGGTTCTAGTAAAAAGAACATTCCTCTTGTTGAGGCTAGAGATGAAGATGGTAATAAGGTAGAGGCAACATCTAGCCCTGTAGGTGCTGGCACTGCTCCTTTTTATCTTGTTTTTGCAGAGGATTATTTTGCTGATGGTGAAGTAATCTTTGGTAATCTTAATCAAGTTTATCCTTTTAGAATCCTTGGTAATGCAAGGATGGAGGGGACAAATGCTGTGTATAAGTGTGAGCTTATGGGTGGTAATACTACAGGATGTCCTGCTGATAGACTTCAAGCAGGTGAAAGATTCTCTGTAGGTTTTGCTCCTGTCGAAAAAGAATTAAGCCGTAGACAGACCTTGCGGCATATACTAGTAATAGTATATTAAAAATGGGCAAAATCGGTGAAACTCCTTAAATAATAAGGACAATACCGAGCTAACTTAAAAGTAATAGTTTTAAGTAGTGTAGAGAATAGAATTTGAAAATAAGATAATTGTAAAATGGAAGGGTTCATTTATAAAGTCACCAACAAGGTGAATGGAAAATCTTATATTGGTCAAACAAGAAATACAGTAGAATTTAGGTGGAGACAACACTATAAGGCCAAAGATAATAAGTATTTTCATAGAGCCATACAAAAATATGGTAAAGAGAACTTTGAAATTATAACATTAGAAAAATGTGAGGTAGGAAAACTTAATGATAGAGAAATCTTTTATATTAATAAATATGATACATTTAATAATGGATATAATTTAACCAAAGGTGGCTCTACTTACACTCCTAATAAAAAATGTCTGAATGGGTATATTGAAGTAGATGATAAATATGAAGAAATAAAAGGTATGTACTTAGCAGGATATAGTACAGCTAAAATATCATGTTTATACAATGTTGATAGACACTGCATTTCTAATATACTTAAAAGTCTAGGAGTTAAAGTAAGAAAAAGTGAAAAAATTAATATTAATGCACAAGAGTTTGAAGAACTTGTAAGCAAATATCAAACAGGCTATTCTTTAAAATCTTTAGCTAAAGAATATGGTTGTACAGATGTTGGTTTAAAAGAATATCTTCAAAAAAGAGGGATTGATATTAAAAAGAAATTTTCAATATTAAAAGATGAACCCAAACAAAAAGAACTAATAAATGATTATTTAAAAGGTACTTTAAAGTTAAAAGAAATTCAACAAAAGTATCATTGTGAATATAGAACATTTTTAAAAGTTCTTTCCAATCATGGTATTAAACAAAGAGGTTGTAGTGGTAATTTTAAATTATCTGACAAAGATAGTTTAGAAATCATTAAACTTTTTAAAGAAGATAAAAAAGTCATTGAATTAGCAAAACTTTATAATGTTGATAAATGTACTATATATAATCTTCTAAAAAGGTATCATGTTAATTATTAAAATATAATAATTCCACGAGTGTCCAAATCCTAATATTAAGTTAAGGGTTAATATTTATTCCGAACTATATGGTAACATATAGAACTATAGGATAAAGAGCCTATAGGATAACATCCGAGAAGGTCGGAGACATTAGATTTAGTACACCTGTTTCTATGAGAAATGAGTGGACTACAATCAGAATCCAGCATAAAGTTACAGGCTCAATGCTGGGTAAAAAACTTGCGGTTGGTATTCCTATACTTGAGGAAACCACTGATGGAAATAAGGTAAGAAAAGTGGCAAACCTTTGGATGCACAATGTTGATTGGACTCTTGAACAGCAATGGGGTGATTACAAGAACATTGCTATGGCTTGGGGCACATCCAATAGAAATGCTAACGGTAGATTATTTGCCGCCTAATAAAGTAATTTATTAGTGTAAATTCTTAATATAATTTAAGAAGAAAAATTGGGAAAAAACGGTGAAGTCCATTACCTTTGTATTAAAAAATAATATGGAAATTTGGAAAGATATAGAGGGATTTAGAGAACTTTATCAAGTTAGTAATTTAGGTAGAATTAGAAGAAAGGATAATCATAAAGTTTTAAAGCCTTTAATTTTAACAAAAGGCTATAAAGGAGTAAGATTATACTATACAAAGAAAGATGCTGTAACTAAAAAAATACATAGACTTGTAGCTAAATATTTCATTGGAAATCCACTAAATTTACCACAGGTAAATCATAAAGATGGAAATAAAAATAATAATAAAGCTATAAACTTAGAGTGGTGCAGTAATGAATATAATATGAATCATGCTATTACTAATGATTTAATAAAATTAGGAGAGGATAGAACTTCTTCTAAGTGTACAGAAGATTCTTTGCAATATATACAAAAATTAATAGATTGTAAATTTACAATTAAACAACTTAGTATAGTCTATTGTATATCAAAGAATAGTATGAAAGATATTATAAGAAACAAATCTTACACTCATTTACATTTGAATATAAAATATAATAATCCTACTGAAAAAAGATTTAACCATAAAATTATTGATAAAGATTTATATAATAAATTGAATAATTCTCTAAAGGATAATACCGTGCTAAATACACTTATTAAAGAAGGGTATATAAGTGTACAGTGTAACGCATAGTAATTGAAATAATATTACCAAGAGTTCCCAAGTTCCTTTTTAGCAAAAGGAATAAAATATATGCTGAACTATTGAGATAATAAATCAATAGAATTAAAGGATAAAAAGCCTTTAAGATAACATACTTGGAATATCTTAATTATGGCAAGTCAGGTGAAGTTATCAGAATGGGCGATGGTTTGTTTGCCCAGATGGAAGTAGCTAATACTATGTACTACAATAACTTCTCGCTTAAGCTTCTTGAAGATGCTCTTTATGAGCTGTCAGCAGCTAAACTTGATATGAATGAAAGAATCTTTGTTATTAAGACTGGTGAAAGAGGAGCTATTCAGTTCCACAAGGCTATCCTTAATACAGTGTCTGGTTGGACTCAGTTTGTACTCAATGGTGATGCTCTTAAGGTAGTAGAGAAAACACAGAGTAATCTCCATGTTAACTCTCTTGCTGCTGGCTTCCAATTTGTAGAGTACAGAGCACCTAATGGTGTTAGAGTTAAGGTAGAAGTAGACTCATTTTATGATGACCCAGTACAAAATAAGATACAGCACCCACTTGGGGGTCCTGCAAGCTCTTATAGATATGACATCATGGATATTGGTTCTATGGATCAACCTAATATCTTTAAGTGCCAAATTAAGGGTATGCCTGAAATCAGAGGCTATGAGAGTGGCTTAGCTGCCTAAGGTCACTTTAAACAAGGTTAATTGCTGGAAACTCTAAAACTTAATACTTCAAACATTTAAATATGGAAGAACAATGGAAAGAAATCCCTTATACTAAAGGATACTATATATCAAACTTTGGTAGGGTGAAAATTGAGAAATGCCATAAATATCCAAATGGTGTTATCAAAGATAACAATTCTGGATTTTATGAGGATAAGGACGGTTACTTTAAATTATCATATAGGATGATTAATGGTAAAAGCACAGCTTCTTTTATACATAGATTAGTAGCTCAAGCTTTTATAGGCAATCCAGATAATAAGAAGATTGTTAATCATATAGATAGTAATAGAAAAAATAATAAAGTAACAAACTTAGAATGGTGTACTGATAAAGAAAATGTATATCATGCCTTTATTAAAGGTAATAGAAAACATTGTTTAGATGTTCCTAAACAATCTAAATTAACACCTTATCAAATATCTCAAATAAATAATCTGAGACAATATTATTCTTTAAGAAAGATTGCAGATTTGTATAATATAAGTTATACTTCAATGAAGAATGTAGTAATTAGATTAAAAAGATTAAGTCATGACAATCAGCAGCCAAGCATCTATGGTGAAAGCTACCACATAGATGAAGGTTCAACGACTATCCCTTATGGGAGTATACTACAAGCTAATGGTAGTGGAAATGCCTTGCCCACTAAATAGTGGTGAAGATATAGTCTAAACACTAGAGGAAACCTAGTGGAGTTAAACTCAATATAGAAGTTGCGTTCTATATAAAAATGTAATGTTAGGAATCCTTTCACTGGAGAGGTAAATATCCAGTATATGTCTCATGATGAGGATAGTGCAACAATTCATAAAATGGCAACATTTGGTATTTGTGTATTAGACCCAACGAGAACAATGTCATTAATTCCTGCTATTTTACAGGGTTAATATAAAAGGGGGAGGTATTCTCCTCTCCCTTTCATTTTTTAATTTTATTGGAGAGGTATAAAGATGGCAACAGAAACTAAAATTATAGTAGATGATACTATGGAAGAGAATATGATTGAAAAACCTATTGAGAAGTCTAAATCCAAGCAAAGAGTTAAAGCAAAGGAAAAAATAGAAGAACAAGGGCTTATAAACTGTCTTAGAAATGAAAAAGTTATTATAAGACATATCCCAAGACAAAGTAGGATGGTAAGTAATCCAAAACATATTTTATATGGAGGTATGGCAGAAAATGCTAAAAGAACATTTGTAGTACCAAAACTTTCCTCTGGAAGATATGTTAATGTTCTTACGGATGCTGAGAAAGACTATCTTGAAGATATTATGGGTCTTGAAGTTAATGCAATGAGTATTTATAATAAGGTCAATAATTTTTGGGATGATAGTAATGAACAGGGTGTTTCTAAAGTAACATTAACTAAACAAGATAATTTTCTTAATCTTAGTGATCCTGAAGATTATATTAGATATAAAATACTTTTAGCTAATAAAGATTATATCGCACCTTCAATGAAGGAACTTGAAGATAATCCTAAAGCAACTTATCAATTTGTTATTATTTCTGAGGGAGATGAGACCAGAGCAGCTAAGAAGGGAATGACTACTATTATGCAATGTTATACTTTGTATGGTAAACTTGAAGATGACGTAGATGCCCTTAGAGTAATTGTTGAAACAATTACAGGTGTAACTATTCATCCTAATACAAAGAAAGATTTCCTTCAAACTAAAGTCAATGAGCTAATTCAGAGTAATAGTAAAATGTTCTTAAAAATAGCTTCTGATCCTCTACTTCAAACTAAAGTGCTTATTAAAAAGTCTATTGAAGCAGGATTAATTGCTCATAGGGGCAACCAGTATTATATTAAAGAAGGAAATATTCCTATGTGTGATAATGGTGAGCCTACATTAAATGTAGCTTCTCAATGGCTCAATCAGCCAAAGAATCAAAATATTAAATTTAGTTTAGAAGCTAAACTTAAATAAATAGCTAAGAAATGAATACTGAAGAATTTAGTAATGAGTTTGATATACTTTATAACAGTATAACAAGTAACCAAGCTCCAGGACTAGATGAATATGAGAAAAGTGTATTTCTAACTAGAGCACAAGAAGAATTAATTAGAAACTATTTTAATCCCCTTCATTCAAAAGATGGACAAGGGTTTGATGGTAATCAAAAGAGACAATATGATTTTAGCACACTATTATGTACTGCTGAACTTCAAGATGTTACAATGCTTGCAGAAGATGTTATTCCTAGTATAGATCCAAGTTTTAACTTTACATCTTTTGATTCTAGATCTTATATTTATAAAGCCCCTACAGATTTATTTTTATCTGTAAATGAGAGTATTGAAGATAGTGCTAAAAGAAAATATTCTGTATTGCCTATATCTTATAATGAGTATATAAGACTAATTAGTAAACCCTATGGGTATCCTCTTAAAAGACAAGCGTGGAGATTAATAACTAATACTTCTTCTATATTAGCAGGATGGGGATGCCATACGTCTAGGAATAGAGGATTCTATGCTTTTAAAAGTAAGTATAATAAACCATTACTTATAACTGTAAATGTTTATTCTTCTACAAGCACTTCAGATTCTCTTATTGCACCTACCATTACAGAAAGTAATGATATTGTAGATATAAAATTACAAGTTCCCTCTAATAGGTTTGTACAATATTGGACTAGTTATTTAGCATCTGATTCTGCCTTAAAGAAGGCTGGACTAGATAAATATCTTTATCCTCTTAATTCTTCGAGTGGATTGTTTCCTACAAGTGATGATGTAAAAACATTTACTATAAATATAAGTAAAGCCTATAATGAGGATGCTTCTAAGGTTAAAGAATTGTTCTTTGAAATTATAGGTAAATTTAGTGGAACCTTTGATTATACTATAAGATATGTAAGAACTCCTAAACCTATTATTTTAGTAAATTTAAATAATATAGGAGAGGGGCTATCTATAAAAGGGTATAACACTATTTCAGAATGTGAGCTTCCTGTCAATACTCATTATGAAGTACTTCAAAGGGCAGTAGAATTAGCCAAGGCTGCTTATCAAGGAGATGCTGCCTCAATACTTCAAGTAGGAAGTGCTAGTGGTACTGATATGGGCTATGTTAGTCAAAAGCAATGAATACAGAAGAATTTTCTAATGAATTTGATACTCTATTAAATAGTTATACTAATACTTATCAAGGAAATCTTAATTTTGATGAGTATGAGAAGTCTGTATTTTTAACTAAAGCTCAAGAGGATATAGTAATAGGATTATATGATGGTAATAATATATTATCAGATACTATAGAAAAAACTGAAGAGAACAGAAGGTATTTAAGTAATTTAATACATACTTATATAACTTCTGACAAGAAAGAAGGTCCTATAAAAATATCTAAGGACTCAGTGTTCTTTCAGTTACCTGATGATTTATGGTTTATTACCTATGAGTCTGTAACACTTAAAGATGATACTTTAGGATGTAAGAATGGTGAAAATATTCCTGTAATACCTGTAACTCAAGATGAGTATAGTATAATTAAGGAAAATCCTTTTAGAGGAGCAAGTAATAGAAGAGCTTTAAGATTAGATGTAGATAATAATATTGTAGAGATAATATCAAAATATAATATAGACAAGTATCTAGTTAGGTATTTATCTAAACCATCTCCAATTATATTAACTGACTTTACAGATTCTCTGTCTATTAATGGAGAAAAAATAAAAACAGATTGTAATTTAAATCCTGTATTACATAGGTCTATACTTGAAAGAGCAGTTAAATTAGCTGTTATGAGTAGAGTAAATAGAACAGGATCTTAAAAGTGTATAATTTAATTTAAATTAAAATGGCAACATTTTCAACAAATCAAGTAAGACAGCTTTATGTAGCAAAAAGCACAAAGAGTGATGTAACTTCTGTAGATAGTGCCGGCACTATTGCAGTTAAAGGAAGTACTGCAAAGGGTACTTTATACTTTAAGTATAAAGGTGCAGATACTATAATGAGAAGTGATTTAATTAATATTGATAACATTCTCTATGCAAAGGCTACTGATGCTGATAATATGGCTTATCAGATGAGTACTTTCAAAGTAACTCTTGATAGTGCTATTAATGGTGGTGATCTTATTATAGGTCAAGATTACATCCTTAGAGTGGCATTTAAACAATACATAGGAATATCTGACAAAGACCAGTACTTTAAATATGGTATGGTTCATGCTTATAAAGGTATGACAGCGTCTGATTTTTACAAGGTTCTTGCAGAGTCATTGGCTAAAAATTTTGTTAGGGAGGCTGTTCCTTTGGTAGATATTTCTTTGGTAGATCATGATACTTCAAAAGGAGATGCCACTGATACTGATGTAGTAACTCCTGTACTAAAAAAAGGTGAAATACAAACCCTTACTACTCTTGCAAGTGGACATGCTTATACAGCAGTACTTATTAGTGAGGTAGAACAACCATGGGAATTGGGCATTAAAAAGCAAACTCCTGTAATCTTTGATGTTTATGCTACTAGCATTGTTTGGGATGGAGATGATGTTATTTGGGGCAAAGCAGAGAAGATAAACAGTAATAATAAAATAGAGAATGGCCATATAATTGCAGATCTTGAGTACTTCTGTATGGGAGAGAGAGGAGATCAGTATAGAAATATGGGATGGCCCAATGTTATTAAGACTAAATATCTTGTAGATCCAACTCAGAAGTATAATACTATTGACATTCACTATGCTTATGTAGGTGATGGTATCAGTGTACAGAAATCTGAGAAGGATATTACTATTGTTGTTCCTAAGGTTGGTGCAACCAATAGTGTTAGCAATGCACTTACCAATACTATTATTGGGGCTATTAACACTGCTACAGGTCTCAGTATTGCTGAACTTGACAAGTCAGCAGGCTAAAAATAATATAAGGTAGGTATAAAACCTACCTTATTTTGTTTAATATAAACATTAAACCATGTTACATTTTAATAATCTATATATTACAGAAGATGGTAAAAATCTTGTTATTGATGTAGCAATAGATGATATGTCTTATTTTAAAGATGTTTACTTAAATTCTATTGCTATTGATACTCAAGATTCTTATGTTGAAGGAGGCCCAAGTAAAAAAGCTGTTATATTTCAATTTTTAAAAGATAATAAAATAAAAGAAAAGCAACTTATAGTAGATGCTACAGCTTTAGGAGGCGATTTAAATAAAAAAATGTTTTTTGTTTATGCTACTACTATAGGTACTCCAACATCAGACACTCCCTGTGGTTATGATGAAAATATTATATTAGGTGTAGTATATAACACTTATCCTATATATAACTCTATTATATCAATAGTAAAAAATTTAGAAGAAGATTGTTCTGAACCAATACCTCTTATTAATAGAGTATTACAAGTAAAAGTTATAGAATATGCTATTAAAACACATAGATATTCTATAGCAATTAAATATTGGAAAAAATTCTTTATGGATGATTCTACTCTATCTATAAATAAATGTAAGTGTAATGGATGAATTTAATTATATAATATCAGATAACTTAGACAAGTTATTCTCTAAATTATCAAGATTAGGTACTTTAGATTCATGTACTATTAATAATAGTATAGCTGTCATATTTCTATGGGAATTACTCGATAGTTATAGTGCATATATAACAGAAGAAGATTATACATCTATTTTAAGGGCTATTAACTGTATCTCTAGTAATATATGTTCTATAGCTCTTCCTACATTCAACCAGTATAAAACATACTTAAATACAAGAACTGTACCTAACACAATAAAACTTACTGAAGACTCATTAGGAAGGTTCTTAGAAAATGGTAGACAAAGAGTATTAGATTAGTCTTAATTAATTAATTAACCTCTTGTATATAAGATATATATTTAGTATCTTTGTACAAGAGTTTTTTATATATAGTAATATGACATACAAAGAAATAATATATATGTGTTTAGATGCTCTGAAGATTACTTCAGATGACTCTGTTTATAATGAAATGCACATTCTTTTCTTATTAAATAAATATAGAAGTCTTTTCTTGCAACAAAGATATTCAGATGTAAGAAAACCAATGCCAGAGAGTAATTACCAAACAATATGCTTAGATTTAATTCAAGATAGCTCACAATCTATAGATAATTGTAATCAAAATATTCTTAAATCTAAAGATAAGATACCTAGCTTATTAAATGTAGGTAATGCAGAAGTGTTTCCTTTAGATTATTATTTAGGGAATATTACTTTAGTATCTTACAATAGAATGAAATTTGTAGGACACAATAAATGGTTAAAAAATATTATTTACTGTTCTATAGGCCCAGATAATTACTTATATTTTAAGTCTGCTGCTCCTACTTACAGTCAACTAGAAAAAGTGCAATTAAAAGGTGTTTTTGAAAATCCTGAAGAAGCAAGCAAGTTAACTTGTAATGAATCAAATATTTGTGATGCTTTTGATAAAGAATATCCTATTGAAGAAGCCTTAGCCTCTCAATTAATAGAGACAGTAGTTAAGTTTATGACCAGTGGCTTGTATAAACCGGAGGATACTGAGAATAATGCTAGTGATGATATGTCTTCTATGGTAGCATTTATTAGAAAATATATGAAGTCTGACTTACAGAAACAAATAGAAGGATAATGGATGACTTTAGAAAGAAAGTACTTAAGGTAGACAAACATAGGACTCATAAGATAAACAATTCTTTAGGAGTGTATGATGCCTATAAGTGGCTAAGAAAGAACAGATGGTTAAATGTTGGAGCTATTTCAGAGCATAATTATTATGCTATAATAAGAGCTGTGAATAAATCTATGGCACTTAAATTTCTGACAATAGGATCTATAAGATTACCTGAATACATGGGAGAAATAACTTTAAGGAAATATCCTACTAAGATAACTTTAAGTAATGGTAAATTACAAACTAATCTTCCTATAGATTGGGATGCTACTCTTACTTTATGGGCAGAGGATAAAGAGTCTTATGAAAAAAGAACTTTAGTCAAAGCAGAGGAAAAAGAAGTTTTTAAAGTACTCTATAATAAAAATAAAGCACTATATAACAATAAAACTTTCTACAGCTTTGAGCTTAATAGAACTATTAAAAAGGCTCTGAAAGATAAATTAAAAACAGGACAATTAGATGCTTTTATGTTATGTGGAAAGATTTGAATATGAAAGAAAAAGCAGCATTTATTAGAGTTGCGGTAAATAATGGCATAGTTGATATTGATGATATAGCAAACAGATATAATGAAATTATAGCTGATAGAGAGGATACTCTTAGCTCTCCAAAGGAAACAGAAAGTATAGACAATGACATAAGTTATATATATGCTAAAGGAGGAAGAAAATCAAGAGGAAATCCTAATGCTGCTAGAGCATTGCAGTTTTTTATGAATAAAGGATTAACTAAACAACAAGCAGCAGGTATAGTAGGCAATTTTATGGTAGAATCTGGAATGAATGCCTCTGCTGTAAATCCTTATAGTGGAGCTTATGGTATAGCTCAATGGTTAGGTGGTAGAAAGAAGGCATTATTTAAGAGATATGGCAACAAGCCTTCATTAGATCAACAATTGGCTTTTGTATGGGATGAATTAAACTCTTCACATTCTAATGGATTGAAGATGATAAGGCAGAGTAAAAATGTTAGCGATGCTGCTGCTAATGCTTTTGGTTATTATGAATTTAGTGCGGGTCCTCAAGCTGCTGTAAGAGCAATGAATGCTAGTGGAATGAATACTAAATGGAAAAATCCTAATGGTACCAAAAGACTTAATCAAGGAATTAAAAATGCTAATATACTATTAGGAATGAATCCCAATTACAACCCTGCATATAATATTCCTCCTATAAGTACTACTATAAATCTACAATCTCCAATAAACTTACCTATTGACAATGAGCCTATAGAAATACCACAATTAAAATTTGGGGTAGCTACATCTGATGAACCTAAAGATAATAAAGAGGATTTATTTGAAACAGATATTCTGCAAGAAGAGCCTCAAAATAATTTCAATGACTTATATAATATAATGGGATTATTAAAAAGTATAGGAAGGCCTTCTGAGAGACAAAATAATGGAATTAATAATTATTCAATACATATATAATGAATGAGTTTATATCAATTAGAAGAATATTAGATGACTTGCTAGACAATCCTCTACTTCAAGATTTAACACTTGAAAGAGTAGTAAACTATACTGTAGAGTTTATTAGAAAAGTAGGAATGCCTAAAGTATACTTAGATAAAACTGTAGAATTAAATATTAAAGACTATAGAGCACCACTTCCTTGTGATTTAGTAAGTATCATACAAGTGAAAGATAAGAAGCTTGATTTGGCATTAAGATCTAATTCAGATAGTTTTTATTTGTTTAGTAAAGAATCTAATGGTTATACTTATAAAGTACAAGGAGGGATAATTTACACATCAATGAAAGAAGCTGTACTCATAGTAGCTTATAAAGCTATTCCTATAGATTGTGATGGATACCCTATGATATTAGATAATAGTTCCTTTATTGAAGCTTTAGAATTATACATTACTAAAAAGAGATATAAAATACTATTTGATGTAAGTAAGTTGAGAGGAGATGTGTATAGTTCTACTTGTCAAGATTATGCTTTTGCAGTAGGACAAGCACAGAGTAGTTTAATTATGCCATCTATTGATGAATTGCAGAGCATTAGTAATATGTGGAACTCTGTTTTAGCTAGAGTAGATGAACATACTAATGGCTTTAGTAATAATGGCTCTAAAAATGTTTTAAAAGTACAATGATAAAGCAGGATAACCATGTTTTTCAAGGAATAAAACAAGATAGTTCTCCTATTACACAGGAGTCTAAATTTCTTTGGGATGCATTTAATATAAGATTTACAATCAGAGATTATAACACCTCTACTTTAACAATGACTAATGAAAGAGGCACAACATTTGTAAGTGAAATGAAAGGTGTTTATGTTGGTTATTGTACAGTAGGCAGTTATCTAGTTGTATTTACATCCTTTACAGAAAATAATGAGCATACAAACTATATTTATAGAATAGGAAACAATGCTTTAGGAAGGGTAGATAATATATATATAGGTAATCTCAATATAAGACCTAAGAATGAGTTACAAACACTAGGAATCTATGAAGGAGATTTAGTACAAAAAGTATATTGGGTAGATGGTGTAAATCAGCCTAGAGTAATTAATATTATGGCTGATAAATTACTTTACAATAAAGATTACCCAGATTTATCTGTGATAGAAAAATCAAAACTTTACCCAAAAGGATGTTTTGATTTTGTACAGGAGCTTTCTCTTGATGAAGAAATTTCTGTTAAAAGAGAAGAAGGGGGAGGTACTTTTTCACCCGGTATTATACAATATGCTTTTTCTTATTATAATAAATATGGTCAAGAGAGTAATATTTTTTATACTACTGAGTTATTTAATATTTCCTATGTTACTAGAGGAGGAAGTCCAGAAGATGTTGTATCTAATTCTTTCCATATATCTGTAAAGAATCTTGAGACTAATTTTCAATATTTAAGAATATATTCTATACATAGAACATCTCTTAATGCTACACCTAATGTCAAGATAGTTACTGACATAGAACTTAGTAGTGCAGGGGCATCTGAGTCTGCTGAAATATTATATATTGATACAGGCACAACAGGTGATAACATAGACCCTTCTAAGATGTTATATATAGGAGGAGAATCTATTATTGCAAGTACTATTACTGAGAAAGATAATACTTTATTTTTAGGAAACATAGAACTTAAAAAAGATTATATTCCTAGTGCTGTAAAAGAAAGTCTTAGGGAATTATTTAAAAATGATAATGTAGAACATACAACAAGAACTATAACATTTAAAAATATTGATGATGATAGTTCTTTATATGATTATAATAATCAATTAATAGCAGGTAATACATCTACTTTTAAAGTAGGAGATACTTATAGATTAGGATTACAGTTTCAATATAAAAATGGAAAATGGTCAGAACCTTGTTGGCTAGGTGATTACACAGTACCAAGATATAATAAACCACATAGAGGTAAAGATAAAAGTGGTAATGATACTCTTACAGTCCCTAGTATGTTCATTAGTAATTTAGGCAAATCTAATATTGATACATTAAGCGAACTAGGCTATAAAAAAGTTAGACCTTTAGTTGTATTACCAACTACTTATGACAGAACAGTGTTAGCACAAGGGATATTATGTCCTACTGTATTTAATGCAAAAGAGAGATACTCTAATACTCCTTTTGCTCAATCATCATGGTTCTTTAGACCTATATCTGCACAAGCAACTAATAGTACAGGAATAGAGAATGGAGCTACAGTAGCATTTAAACATCTAGAGCCATTATTCAGTGAAGATAATAGAGGAGCAGAAATTCAAAATATGCCTTATCTTCCATTTGATTATGTTAATAGAGAAGTAAAAAACAATAATACTTCTATCAATGCTTTTTATGTAGATCAATCTATACTTACTATGCACTCTCCTGATATAGAGTTTGATGATAGTACAAAACAAGCATTAGAGGGCAATGATTTTGAACTTGACATAGTGGGAGTAGCATCTTTTAAAAATAATGCTGGGGATATATCTATTCAAACTTCTTCTGCTGTACCTGCACCTGGTGATGAAGGATTTTTTCATAAGTCTTTCTTTACTACTAACTATGAAAATAAAGGAATGGTAGCAGGAATGTTTTATAAAAGTCATCTTGTAGATGAGAATGAGAATGCAGCAGAGTATTCTCCTTACTTAGCTAATGATAAAAATTGGGAATTTAATTTTCTTGTTTACCCTTGGCATAGAAGTGGATCTTTAAATAATGATTGTACTAGACCAGAAGGAAAGGGTGTTAGGACATCTGTTTTAAAGAGAAAAGTAATATCTAATCTTAGATTTTCTCCAGATACTGCATGGTTAGATAATATATGGACAGCAGAGAAAACAGAAGGCAGTGCAAAAAATGGTATAACTCCAGTATCTATATTTAACAGCAATGAAGTGTCCCTCATTAAAATTCCTGTACCAAAGAACTCTGGTATAAAGGCTTTAAATTATTATGGTAATATTGACACTTTAGTTACAACAAATATAGATTATAGTTTTTATGTATGCCCTTCTAATGTTGTAAAAGATCCTTTTACATCAAGTTTACAAAATATTAGTAAGGACTATGCATCTTTATCTTCAGGAGGTAGTTTTGTAGGAGATTACAATCCTCAATTAAAAACTACAAAAGAGCCTGTCAGAATGAAATATAAATCTACTCCTCATGCTGTCTTTGCTTTTAATTATAGTGATGTGGAAACTCCTGTAATATTACCTAAATTAAATGACCTTAATGTATTTGATACTGTTCTTATTAATCCATTTTGGAGTAGTAATCAGTCTGTAGACCCTAGATTTGATAATCCTATAATAGCTGAAATAGCAGATAGTACAATATCTATGTCTTGGGAAAAAACACCTAGTGAAATAGAGAAGGAAATTAAAGAAACTTTATTAAAAAAATATCCTAATGCAGAAAATGGATATTATGCTATATGCAGTTGTTCTTCAAGACTGGGAAATGTATCTTTAGCAGACCTTTATAAACTAACTATAACTACAAAAACTGATCAAAATAGTGCAGGGGGGCAAACTATAACCACTATTAAATCATGGGATAAGATAAAATTAGAAGAGAAAGATGTTGGTACTATATACCAATATAAAGGTACTAATTTATTTTGGGAAGTGAGTAAAGAGAGCTTCGGTTATTGTCTACAAGCGGCTGATAATAATAGTACTAAATATACTGTATCACAAGATAGTATTAATTATGATGGTTCTGCAAAAGCCTTCCTATACATAGCAGAGTTAAAGAGAAAGTCTACCCCTATAAACAGGTTTGGAGGAGATACTTCCGAAGCATTGAGAAATAATTTATGGCTTCCTGCTGGAAAAGCTGTTAGCTTACAAGAGGAGATTAACTTTGAGTATGGAGATACTTACTATCAAAGATATGATTGTTTAAAGACATATCCATTTACTTCAGAAGATGAAAATAGTGTGGTTGAGATAGCCTCTTTTATGTGTGAGAGTAGAATTAACTTAGATGGAAGATATGATAGAAACAGAGGGCAGCTAAGTAACTTAAATATGTCTCCACAAAACTTTAATTTAATTAATTCTGTTTATTCTCAAAAAGATAATTTTTATAATTATAGGATTCTTGATGATCAATATTACAGAACTATTAAATATCCTACCCAAGTATTATGGTCTTTAGAAAAAACTAACCTTGAGGATATAGATACATGGACAAACATTACTTTAGCTAATTCCCTAGACCTTAATGGTAGTGCAGGCAGTGTTACCTCACTTGCAACATTTAATGATACTCTTTTTGCTTTTCAAGAAAAGGCTATAAATCAAATACTATTTAATAGTAGAGTGCAAATTCCTACAGCAGATAATATTCCTGTAGAAATAAGTAATAATTATAAAGTTGATGGAACTAGAGTATTAAGTGATATTATAGGATGTCAAGATAAAAGGGCTGTAGTAAAATCCCCTTATGGCCTTTATTTTATAGACAAGTTTACTAATGCTTTATATTGTTTTAGTGGGGAATTAAAAAATATCAGCATACAAAATGGAATGCAGAGATATATGATTCTTAATAAATCCAATATTTTAAAATTATATTATGACTCAAAGAATAAAGATCTTTATATTACATCTAGTGGATCACCTTCATTATGTTACTCAGAACAATTAGGTTGCTTTACATCTTATTTTGCATATACATATAAAGATGTTATGTTTTCACTTGGGGATAGGTTCTTTACCTTAAGAAATAGTAATGAAACTACTCTTAAATTATGGGAGAATTTTACAGGGGATTACAATAATTTTTATGATGAGATTTACATGCCTTTTTTTACTTATATAAGTAATGAGGACCCATTGTATACTAAGATATTTGATACTATAGAATATCAAGCTGATTTCTATGATGCAGAGGGAAATCCTTTACCTAATAAATCATTTGAAACTATTCAAGTTTATAATGAATATCAAGATTCTGGAACACATAATTTTAATCAATTAAGAAGGATTATCAATAATAAAGACAACTCTCTTAGAAAGAAGTTTAGAATATGGAGAGGTCAAATTCCTAGGGATGGAAGAGAAAGGATTAGAAATCCTTGGGCTGCTATAACTATAGGCTTTAAGCCTTCAAGTAGTGAAGAAAGTAGTAATTTCTATTTTACTCTTCATAATATATCCACTAAATATACAATATAATTTAATAGGGGTATAAGAGCAATCTTATATCCCTATTATTGTTATAATTAAATACTTGCTGATTTAATATATTTTATATATCTTTGCACTAATAAATATATAAATTATGGCTTATAAAATTAATAAAGGAAAATATAATAAATTATTAAGTTATAGAAATCGCTATTATAATTTAGGAGGTGATATTAATGAACTACCTCTGTTTTATCAATATGTGGATTCTAATGATAGTTTTATAGGAAATCCTATCTCTAATATATATCAAGGAGATAGTGCTACAGATGCTTTAGTACAACAAAATATAGTTCCCTCACCTCCTCCTTTACAAAGAGTAGATATTCCTAAACAACCTAATAAAACTCTTCAATCCCTTGAAGATATGTTTAACTCAGGAGCTTTAAATAATGCTGCTACTGCATTAGGAAGTATGGCAGGCAGTGGTATAGCAGGGGGTTTAGAAAGTGGAGCAGGTAGTGTTTTTAGTAGCCTAGGTAATATTGCAAGTACTATCCCTGGGCCTTGGGGTGCTATCGCAGGAGCAGGACTTAATGTTATAGGAGGCCTTACTAATAGAATGTTTGGCTCTAAATTGAATCAAGAAAATATTAATGCTACTAATTCTACTATAAACAGACTTAATAATTTTCAATCAAATGCCAATAGCTTTGATACTTTAGCGGATATTTGGGGAAGTACAGCTTTAGGTACTAATTTCTCTGATAGTTATATAGGCAAAGATGGATGGTTCTCAAATAAGGCAAAAAATAAAGCTAAACAATTAAGAGAAAAGATGAATCTAGCTAATGCCTTTGCTGAAAACTCATTACAAAATAATGCTGACAATCTTACAGAAACTACAATGAACAATCTAGAAGCTAGTTATGCTGCTCTTGGGGGTCTCTTGAATCAATATGCTAATGGTGGTGGAATACATATAGACCCCAGAAATAAAGGTAAGTTCAATGCCACTAAAGAGAGAACAGGAAAAACTACAGAAGAGCTTACACATAGTAAGAATCCACTTACAAAAAAGAGAGCTATATTTGCTCAGAACGCAGCAAAGTGGCACCATGCTTTTGGTGGTGACTTAAACACTGCTGGTGCAGACTTTCCAACAGGACTTACATTTATTAATGAAGGAGGCACACATGAAAGTAATCCCTATGAAGGTGTTCCTATGGGTGTAGCTCCTGATGGTAAACCTAATTTAGTAGAAGAAGGAGAAGTAGTATATGATGACTATGTGTTTAGTAATAGACTTACTGTTCCTGATGCTGTTAGGTCTAAATATAAATTAAAAGGAAATAAAGATTTAACTTTTGCTGATGCAGTTAAACAACTTTCTAAAGGTGTTTCAGAGAGACCTAATGACCCAATAAGTCAAGAAACCCTGCATGAGATAATGTCTGACTTAGCACAAACACAAGAGGAAGTTAGAGAAGCTCAAACTGTAATTAATAAATACTCACATGGTGGTAAATTAGGCACCCTTTATGATGGAAAAGGGGCAGGATGGCAAGTACTAAGTATGAATAATAAGACTCCTAATATTACCTTTGGGGTAGAAGACTTTAATCCTTATGACTCTCAAGGAAATATTGATTGGGATATAATGTATCAGAAAGACAGCCCTTACATGAAAAGAAGGCAATATGTTATAGATAATTGGGATGATCCTAAAGTGCAGCAATGGCTTCCTGAATATGTAAAGGAGATAAATAAATATAATGAAGGTAGAACAGGCTATACTCCAATGAAAGTATCTGACATTACACCTAAAGTATTTAGAGATAGAACTTTTGATAAGTCATGGGGAGCTATGCACGCCGGTATTCTTAATGCAGAAGACGTTACTTTAAATAAAGCTAATAGATATTTTTTAAGAGGAAAAGATGCTCAAGGTAATCCTATTGTTACTCCATTAAATGCAATTCCTTGGGAAGGATTAAATGATAAAGGTTTAACTTTTGAGCAAGCTTATCCTAACTATTCTTTTGTAGGCAAGCAGGAGAGGCCTAAAGAGGGTGATACTATTTACACTGACTACTATTATGATGAAAATAAAAAGGAGAATAAAGAAAAAGAAAAACTTGACTTAGGAACTTCTGATGAAAGACTTAGGTATGCTCCTGTAGTAGGACTAGGATTAGCAAGTTTAAGTGATGCACTAGGATTGTCTAATAACCCTGATTATAATGAAGCATCAATGATAGAAGCTGCTACAAGAGGAGGCTCTTATATGTCTGTATCATGGAATCCTATTGGCAATAAACTTACTTATAGACCATTTGACAGAGACTATTATACCAATAAACTTAATGCAGAGTCTGGTGCTACAAGAAGAGCTTTAGCTAATCAAAGTGGTGGTAATAGTGGTAGAGCCATGGCAGGTATTCTTGCTGCTGATTACAATGCTCAGGATAAGTTAGGTGATCTGTTCAGAAAGTCTGAGGAATATAATTTAGAACAAAGACAAAAAGTAGAGGACTTTAACAGAGCTACTAACCAAGCTAATTCTCAAGGTATGTTACAAGCTGATATGGCAAATCAACAAGCATATAATAGTACTAGAGATTTCAATCTTAGAGGCGTAATGGCTGCTGCTGAGATGAGACAAAAAGCCAGACTTGCAGCAGAACAGGCTAAATCAGCTAATTTAAGTGGATTATTACAAGCACTTGGTGATATTGGCTATGAAAATAAGGGCATGAACATGATAAGAAGGCTTGCTGAAGCAGGTGTTATTGGAGGAATGTCAGAGGGTCATCCAATGTTTAACCTTTACACTACTCCAGCAAAAAATAAATCAAAGAAAAATTTAACAAAGAAATAATATGCAGTTAGTTATAGATAGTAAATTTAGACCCTTTGCTTTTGATGAGCTTATTAAGCCTGCATTATTATATAAGGAGGCTTATGATAAAGTAGAAGCTGATTACTCTAACTTAGCTGCTCAGACAGAACAATGGAAGGATATTGCAAATCAAACTCAAAGTCCAGAAGCATATGCAATGTATAGTAAATATGCAAATGACTTAAATAGTGCAGTAGATGATTTTAGTAGAGGAATGACCCTTCAGAATAGAGGAAACCTTCTTAATATGAAGAAGAGATATGCAAGTGATATAATACCTATAGTAAAAGCAGATGCTGCTATGAAGGAAGCCAATGATCTTAGAGTTAAAGCTGGTCCAGACGCTATATTTGAAGTAGGAGAGTATAATTCTTTAGATCAATTTCTTCATGGTAAGAAAGCTAATAATAAATATACAAGTAGAGACGCTCTAACTAAAAGAACAGCAGCTATGACAGAAGCAGCTATGGCCTCTGCTTTAAGAGATCCTGAATTTAAGAAAGTTCTAGGAAATCAATACTGGATGCTAACCCAACATACGGGAGGTTCTTATGAAGATCTTAAAGCAGCAATAGCTAATAATCCTCAAGCTCAAAATAGATTTGCTGAAATTAAAGCTCAAGTAATGAAGGATGCTGGTTATGATAGATATGATGCAAGTGGCAAACAAGCTATAGAAGATGCTATAAATACTGGCTTATATGCAGGATTAGACAAACCGGCTAGATCATTCCAAGCTAATCAAGCTTATCTTAATCCTTTACAAGCAGAACAGCTGTCCCAAGCTAAAACAGAATTTGAATGGAAAAAACAAGATAGGCAACCAAAATCTGTTGGTAATAATCAATACCTTGATCCTACTAATGGTTTAATTTTTACTGTGGATTCTAAGGGAAAAAGAATTTATAATATAGGCTCATCATCTGATCCTAATGGAGGCAGAACAAGTAATTCTAATGGAAGTAAGGCAGGAAGTGGTGGAAGAAAAACTGCAACTACAAGAGCAGATAGAATAACAGAGCCTGTGCAAGTTAGAATAAATGGTAAACAAACAGAAATTGAAGCAAGAGGAGAAGATGTAGATGATACAGAGTACAATGTTGTATCTTGGGATAAATTAACTGAAGCACAAAGAAAAGCTGTTAAAGATATTATAGGAAATGATACTCCAAGTGGGTATGAAATTTTATATAAACAAGATAACGGAGGTTGGTTTAATAGCACTAAAGATGATTTAATCATTTTAAGACCTAAAAAAGGTGTAATTTTAAATAGTGAAGATCCAAACCAGTTATAATTTTTAATTGTAAATAAAATGTATTTAAGAGGATTAAAAGGACTTAGTGGTATTAATGCTCTTTCTGGTAAAGAGTATAGTCAATGGTATAATAAATATAAAGGAGTAACCTTAGACCAACTAGATAGAATATATAAAAACAATCAATTTGTTAAAAAATATGGACGTGCTGCTTTTGATTCTTATGATGCAAATCAAAGAGATGAGATACTTAGAAAAGGATTTATTAATGAGGCTATAGTAGACACTTATAGTCCCTATACTAATAAAAAAGGAGTTAATGGTAGGTATATTATTGACCCTAATAAAGGTGTAGGGGATGAGAGTATTTTTCAAAGAATTTCTTTAATGGATGATGACTCAAAACTATCTCTATTAAGAAGTGGATGGAAAACAACTCCTCAAATTAATACTTTTTTGAAGGAAGAGCAAAAGAAAAGACAAAAAATTAATAATAGTGTTTATACTGCTCTAGCACCTCACACAGTTTTATCTTTACCCTCTAATGATCCTGCATTTGATAAAAGAGTTGTGTCAGATAATAATCAAATATTTGAAAAAATATGGGCAAATGATTTAAAGAAGAAAGAAAAGGAGCTACAACCAGATATTATTAATTATAAAAATAATGTTATTTCAAAGTTAAATGATACACAAGTTAAAACACAATTCCTAAAAGCAATAACTCCGGAGAAAGGTAAAAATGTAGGCAATAGTCAATTTGCAGCATTTTTTCATGATGGTAAGAATATAGAGGATGAAGTTAAAAACTTTAGTATAGATGATATGAGAAATTATTTAGCTAAAGAAGCAGTTTTTAACGAGAGATTAGGTGCAGGCGTAACCACGGATGCTTTAAATAATTATGCTAAAGAATATATAAATGACCATCAAAGCTTAGGTACTTATACGGGGTTATTAGCTAAAGACATTGGCATAAGTGTTTTATCTTACTCTGCAGATAAACTGAATAGTTTTAGGCTACTCTATGATTTAACCCAAGGAGACTCTAATGTATGGATAGACAATCAAGGAAATGTTGTAGCCCCAAATAAAGTTAAGACAGCAAAAGATGGTAGTAAATACTATATTAATGATGATGGAGAGTCTACTAAAATAAAGCAAACTAGAATGAGTGTAGCAGACTTAGATTACTTAGGAAAAGATGCCCAAGGTAATACTAGAGATGCTTTATGGAATAATCAATATTGGTCAGATGCTGAACAGTATGGTACTCTTGATTGGGATTTACAAAAACAGTATAAGAAATTAGGTGCTTCTCCTTATAAGGTTGTGTATAAACCAGGAGATGAATCAGATCTTTTTTATGAAACTGCTAAAATGTTGTCTTTTGGTATAGCTGACGTTGCTTCTACTTTTATACCTGTAATAGGTCAATCATTAGGTAGTGCAATGCAAATAGCCAAAGCTTCTTCTGCTGTTAGTAAAGCTTTTAATGCAATAGGTAAAGGCGTATATTATGCAGGAAAAGCAGCTCAAGCTGTCCAACCTACTATGGGAGCTGTAGCTATAGGTCATGCTTATGGAAGAGGGGTTTTTGGAGAAGCCCTATCTCAAAATATGCAGCAACTAGAAGAATCTACCTATAATCATGCTCAAAAGAATGTATTAAATAGTTATAACACTAATAAAAAGTTTAAAGCCCAAGTAGATAAAGATATACAAGCAGAGTTTAGAAGACTTAAAACTGCTCAAAAGACAGAATTAAAAGCATCTGGTAATTCTGAAGGTGGGTATACTGATGAGGAATTAATGGATATATCTAAACAAACAGTTTTTGATTCTTACATTAATAGGGGAGCTAAAGATATACAAAACTCTGATCAATACTATGATATGGTAGGGCAAGCAGCAGAGAGTGCCAGTGATGGAGCTATGATAGCCTCTATTACAGATGCTGCTAAATATACTATAGTTAATAATTTTGGTTATAGAAAATTCTTATTTAATAATAGTGCAGACAGAGCTGCCTCTGCCTTTAGAAGAATGAAGGAGTATATAACAGAAGCTAAAAATGGTACATTAAATTTTAAAAGTATCCTTGATGGTAATAAACTTAAAACTATAGGTAAAGTGACAGCAGCTCAGGCTTGGGGTGGAGGATGGACTAACTTTACTGATGAAATGCAATCATGGGGAGGCAAACAAATAAATCAAGACAGGTTCTCTGAGTATTTAAAAGGTGCTTACAATGGAGAAGCTGATGATACTACTTATGGTGCAATGGATGCTGTAGCCTCTTATATAAAAGGAGGTAGAGGAGCTTTAGATTTAGGGACTACTTGGAAAGCTGGTCTTGTTGGAGCATTAGGTTCTATTACTTCCTTTGTTCCTAATCCAATGGCTATATTAAATATTAGAAATTCAAGAGGGGCAAGAGAAGCATGGAGAAAGGCAGATAATAGAGGAAAGATTAAAATGCTTCTTGAACATGGTATTATTAGTAATGGTATTATTAATAACTACTATGCTAAGAAACAAGGAGAAGCACAAATACAAGAGCAGGTAAATAATTTAAATAAATTACTTGATGAGCAAGAAAATTTTTCTATACTGAGAAAGGCAGTAGCTCTGGATTTAGCATCTATTGATGCAACTAATCAAGAAGATAAAAATGTCCTTACTTTTTTAAAAGCTCTAAACTCGATATCCTTGCTTCATCAATTTCAAGAAGATGCAGGAGTAGGAGAACAAGCAGGTTCTAAAATAAAAAGGTGGTTTAAGAAAAGATTTGGAGAGCAAGGTAATGCTATTGCAGAACAATCTTCTATTCTTACTAAAGCCATGATAGAATTACAAGAGTTATCTCAAGATAATTTAAGTGAAGATGCAGCAAGAGAATATTTAACAGAATATTATGCCAAACATCCTACAGTAGAGCAATCAGCAGAAAATAATGAAAAAGCATTACAAGAAATTTATCAAAATGCTAATACTCTTTTAGAGGCAGAAAATACATGGCAAGATGTTAACTCGAAACTAAATGAGGTAGAGCAAGAAAGAGGAGTTGCCATATCTCAAGATGTGAGGGGTGTATTACTTGAAAGAGCTGCTCTTGATGGTTTTTTAGCAAAAAGAATAGGCTTTAATGAAAAGAAAATATCAGGAAGAGAAGAAGTAAATTCTGATAGATCCTTCAATGCAGCAGTATGGGGTACTAAAGAAGCTATTGAACAACAAATAGCAGCTATTGAAAAAACTCAAGAAGAAGCAGATAAACTAATAGAGGATTCTAAAAGTAAATTAGATGATGCAACTTCTAGAGTTAAAGAGTTTGAAGAGTCTCATGATATGGATAGTCTTAGGAAAGAAGATATTACAGACTATAATGAGTTAATATCAAAAAGAGATGCTGCTAAACTACAATATGAGTACTCTAAAAATAATAAAGATATTCTTCTTAGTAGAAAAACAAAGATGGAAACTATGAGCAATGATGCTCAAGAGGCTCCTGTATTATCTAAAGAGGAAATTCTGTCATTACATCCTGAAGACAGAGCTAGAATGCTTGATGATACTAATAGAAGTAATTACAGTAAAGAGCAATTAGAGGTGATTGACAACCTTAAAAAGGAATTAACTTTAAAAGATCCTTCTATATTACAAACTATTGAAGACCAAGCTATACTTATGAGACACAAGGATGCTAATGCTAGTGCCTATGAAATGATGTTAAATAACCCAGAGGCTGCTGCTTCAGAGTTTGAAGCTCGAGATGGTATAGAAGGAACTATAAATAAAAATAGTAACTTTGTTAGAGTTGGTGATAAAATTAATTCTTATTTAGGCAAACTACAAACTGAGGAAAGAATAGACGATGACACTAAAAAAGCTATAGTTTATAGAAGCATTAGAGAATATCATCCTACTCTTCTTAATTATTTACTTAAAAATTATGATAAAGACAAAAGATTGTCTAATCTGTCTACATATGGAGAAGTAATTAAGAAGGCTATTGAATGGTCTAAGATGACTACAGATATAGATAATGCCCTTGAACAAATGAATCTTGATGATTCTATTAAAAAAGCATTTAGAAATAATATAGACAATCTTATAAATGAGGCAGATTCTACAAATTCTGCTATGGAAATTTTGAAAAAAGTAAGTGAATCTGCTGAAGTTTCTAATGAAGACCAAGCTAAATTTAAGAAGTTATTAAATATAATTAATGGTGTAGAAGAACAAAAGAAATCTACTAAAACAGAATCTAAAGAAGAAAAAAGAGCAAGAGAAAAATCTCAAGAGACTCAAACCAAGCAAGAAGAAAAGAAAGTACAAGATGCTGAAAAGGAAGTAGAAATTAAATCTAGTGCAAAAAATGGTAGAACTTATTGGGAAGCTTTCAAAGAGGTAGGATTCAATGAAGGGGAGCATGCTGGGTTTATTGAGAATAATCCTGCTAATAAAACAGCAGGTGTGACTAGTACTTTGAGTCATGCACAAGCAGAAGTTGTTAGAAGAAAAACAAGAAACGTTTTTGAAGATGCAGCTAACTCAGATAGGCAAAGATTACATGATGCTGTAACCTCTAATGCACATGCTACTTCAGCTAATGTAAATTTACTAAAATATCTATACGCAGCTCTAGATGCTGTTAAAGAAGGGAGAATGTCCGCAGATGAAGCTATGGCAATAGTTGAATATCATTTAAATGCAGAAGATAGTACCCATAAAGAGTTCATAGCAAATTTACATAGTCAAAGAAGCTCTCAATTAGTAAAAGAAACCAGAAACACACAAGAAGCTACTGAAGTGACAGCAAAAGAGAAGTCCAATGAAGAAAATGCACAAGAAGCCTATCAAGAAACAGAAAGAGAGAGATCCAATGAAAAAAATGCTCAAGAGGTTTATACTGAAACAGAGCAAGAAAGAAGTAATCAAGAAGAGGCAGAAAAACAAATAAAAACTTATAACCAAACAGAAGAAGAGGTAATAAAAGAAGAGGAAGCAAAAAAACAAGTTAAAGAAGGATTAGACCATTCTTCTGAAACTGTTGATCTTGAAAGCCCAAATTGGAAAGAACAGGTAGAGCAAGCTAAAAAAGAAGGATATAAAGTAGAAGAAGGATTAGTTGCTAAAGATACTCCTGATACTACTGATCAAGGTAATATTGTTGCTGATACTACTGATAATATGCTAGGTAATACTATGTATGGTTATGATGTTACTTCCCTTAAAGAGGATGCTAAAGAAGTAGAAAGGACAGGTAAAGACCCTAATGATACTATGAGTAAATTCTTTAATTGGTTTAAGAATGCTGGTATAAAACTTCAAGAAATCATTGACAATGAACTTAAAGATATAGTAAAAGCTAATAATAAAATAGAAGTTCTTTATATTAATCCTCAAAAAAATGCCACAGATGATGCAGCTTTAAAGAAGTTTACTTTATTGTGTGTAGAGTATACTGATGCTGTTAAAAAAGTGCATAAAGAAGATAGAGGAGGAGTAATTACTGCTAATGGAAAGAAGTATTTAATAATAGGTTCTTTAGGATTTAATAAGTTTAATAGAGCACAAGGAGATGCTTATAGAAGTGCATTAGCTTTGGGAAAAGAAAGATTTGAGTATTTTAAACAAAATCCTTCAGAAAGATTTTATGTATCTCCTATAGGACATACTGAAATAGAACAAATGACTTCTGGTAGAATTGTAAGAGAGATGATAGGGGACAAAGAAACTAAAGTTAGACCTATTACAGAGTTACTATCTGATGCTAAAAGAAATCCTAAAGGCTTAAAGCTAGAAGATCTTAAATGGGGTATAATGTATGAGGATGGTTTACATTATGTAAATATTTCAGAAAGAAATACTGTATATCCCCCAAGAGATACCCAAAGTAATTTAGGTGCAGTATTCCTTCTTATGGAAGCTGCTAATGGTAATTATATACCAGTAGCTATAGCTCCTACTATGTTATCTGATTTACATGAGGGATCATTAAAAAGTCAATTAAATGAGTTATTTAATGAGCTAACTTCTGTAAAATACTCTGATAGAAGACAAGCTATTAATAAGTTAGTTCAATTACTTAATTTAAATTCAGAAGGAGATAATATTCTTATAGGTAAAGAAGATTCTCCTACTATTAGTACAGTTAAAGGAGGGACAGTATTAAGGACTTTTAATTTAAAAGACCCTAATTTTAGTAGGATAGATTTAATAAGTGCTATAGAAGAGTTAAATCCTAGAGTTAATGTTACCTTATCTACTTTAAGTGATCCTGTACAATTAAGAATGTATGCAGAAGCAGGGGCCTTAAATACTGATATAGCCAAACTAAATACCTCCAATGCTAGTTATACAGTATATGCTATGGATGGTAATGGCAATCCTATTAAAACTACTCCTGTGGAGAACCATTCTACAAATTTGAAAACTAATAGTGACTTAGAAAAGGCTGATTATAAGAAAAAGCATTCTGTATATTATAAAGGATTACAATATAGAGAGAAAAAAGGTAAGTGGTATGATGTAAATTGGAAAGAAGTAAAAGACCCTGTATTACTTAATCAAATAAAATGGAGTAGTTATATTAGAGCAAATGATTTATCTCCTGATATGGTTAGCAATGATAAATATGGTAATAAAGAAGTTAAATACTATATTATTGACTCTAATAAATCTACTGCTAAAGTACTTAAAGTATTCAAAAGTGGAGCTATTGCAGAATTAAGTATTGAGGAATCAAGAGCAGCAATTGATATTATAGAGAAAAAAGAAACTAAAGCAAATCAAGAAAGGATAGCAAAAGAAGAAAAAGAAAGGATAGAAAAAGAGAGCTCATCGCTTAATCCTATTAAACAAGTAGAGAATGATGAAATTGTAGACTTAGGAGAAACTCTAACAGAGGAACAACTTTTAAATCAAAGTAGAGGAGACTTTTCATCTCTTGCTAATTCACAGGAAAGTAATTTAAGGAGCAAGGATAAAGAAACTCAAACTGATACTTCTAAACAATCCACACCTACTAATGAGGATATTAATAAAACAGGGCATTTATCATTAGCTAGTTTAAAGGCAAGTAGTGATGCAGAGCCTACAAATGCTTCTTCTATTCTAAAACATAGAAAATATAGTAAAAGAGTGAGAGAAATATTAAGAAAGAAAGGGTTTAAAGGAAAGCCTTCTGAAGTAGAGGCATGGTTAAAGCAGCACAATATGCCAATTGGTAATATAGAAGATGTAAATTCTTGGATTGATATGTTAGAAAATTGTAGATAAAAAAGAAAGCCAGCAGGAAAATTCCTGTTGGCTTTTATTATGTTATTACTTTTGTAGATTATTTTTTTCAAATATTTTAAACACACTATCATCAGTGCCCATCTCACTTAATTGTTCAATTTGACCATAGAAAGGAATTAGGTATTTTTTAATATTTCTAAAGTATCTATTCTCTCCTTTATGTTTTCCCGATTTAATTTCTTCATCAATATCTCCTATACCAACAATAGGATATAAAAATGAGTTAACTGTATTAGTAGCAGCTATAGGACTATTAATTAAAGTAGTAGCTTCCAAAGGTATTCCTATAGGTGTAGACCCATTAACATCTGTTATAGCTCTTTTTGTTTGATATATCCACATTCTCATCCACCATTCTTTTTTATGATCTTCTGGTTCTCCAAGAGCAAAAGAAAGAGTAAGAAGACTGCTTAAAACAACTAATTCTGAGAGTGCTCTTTTAACATTAGCTTTCTGCATGGTATTCATATCTTTCCAATGTATCATTGATTCTCTTTGAAATCTAAATATATCCCCTACTAAAGCATATACGAATTTAGCTGAAGTATTATAAAATCCCTCTCTAAATTCTCCTAAAGTAGCATCATAATGAGAGCTTCTATATCTTCTAGAGTAATGTTCTACCATCCATTGCCTTAGGTTCATAACAAATCTTCCTACCATATGTTGATGGATTAACCCTTTGTCTTCTTCATTCATTGCTCCATGCATAGTTTGATTGGTATATCTAATTCTCTTTCTAATTTTCTCTATGAAAGCATCATCAATAGGTACTTCCTTACCCTCATCATTAGTATAAGTAGCATCTTTATTAATAATCAATTCTGAGTTACCGTCTGATTTATTTCCTATTGAGAATACATCATACAAAGATTTAGTTTTTCCATTTATTTTAACTTTAGTATTATGTAGTATGGCATACATAGTTACAAAATGAATCATATGTTCTCCCATACCATAGCCTATAAATGAAAAATCCTTTCCTAAAAGATGTCTTAAAGGACCTCTATAATATCTTTGATGTGCTTTTGATTCAAAATTATCATTAAGAGGATCGAACATTTGAGACAGCAATACTGGTTTACTATTAGTGTTATTAGTCATAAAATCCATTATTCTGCCTACTGATCTTATAGTATTATCCCCAAATACCATAGCATTTGCCCATATATAATCAACAGGATTAAAGAACTCTGCTGCTCCAGATTCTATCAGCATTTGCAATTCTCCTACAGTATAATTAGAAATCATGCCTTTTACATTCACAGCCAAGCTCTTTAAGGAGGTGTAAGCCAATAAATTTCTTAGAAAAATATGATACTTTCCGGGATTCTTAATTGATACCCCATAGATAAATTTATCTATAAAACCGTCAACAATACCAATAGTATTAGAGTTACTGGCAAAGTCTCTTAATTGTTTATATATTTTAATGCCAGCATCTTCTACTTTGTCTACTTTCTTATTACCATTCCCAGCAGACACTTCTTGATTTTTAATATAATCAGCCATAAATTCAACAGTATCTTTAATATTGTTAATAGCTTCATAATTTATTGCAGTACCTGCTAAATGTTGAATAGCACTTGAGAAATCCTTTAGCAACTCTTCTTTATCTTTAAGTTTATTGATATAAAATATGGGTATTTGTCTAAATGGTGTATTGTCTAATTCTCCACTAGTAATATTATAATTTTCTCCATTAATTATACCATTATTAGCATATCTTTCATCATCCTCTCTTATAGTAGTATAGTCTTTAAATTTATTTCTAAAGGCTTTTATTAATCCTCTGATACTTCCCTTTTTGATAGAAGCACTCAATGCGTCTATAAAAGATCTTCTTATTTGAGGTGGAATATATTGTTTCTGTGCATAACTAGGAAGCAGTGTCCCTAATTCTCCTTTTATTTGCATCATTGTACTATAATACTCCTGTTGTTCAGGAGATAGTGTAGGAAACTCTTTTCTATAATTATTATTAGGAACTCTTTCAGTTCTTCCCGAATTATAATCCACCACTCTATTTTCAGTATTAGCAGCTTCCCAATCTTTTAGAGCCTCACTTAAGGAAAGGCCCTTGTATCCTTGTTTTTGAAGTCTCTTTTTTTGTTTAGCTTTAGCTTTATTATAAGTATCCCAATCAATATCACTTATAATATAACCATTATCCTCATACATAAAATCATTTCTAAATCCTGCTTTTTTAAGTTTATTCTCTGCCCTTCTTATCCTTAAAGAAATATTATTTATTTTAGCATCTCTTGAAGATTGAGCATCTCTTACAATATTACCCATAGTAGCAATTAAAGGATTAGAAACTCTTCCTATACTATATAGATAATCAAAGATAGTAGAATCTTTTTCAGCCATTTCAACTATATTAACTATTGCTTCTCCATTAGATAATTTATCTCCTAAATACTCAATAGCTATATTAGTCATTGTTTCCTTTCTTAACTCTTTTATAGTAGTATCATATTTATTAAAAAAGTTTAGTAATTTAGTAGCTTGAGTTTTAATATTCTGAATATCAGCATCACTTAATTTCTCATCCATAACTAGGCTATCTATATTAGATAATGCCATAAGAATATTTCTATAACCTTCAGTAGTAGCTTTAATCTGCATTAAAGTTTTAGCTATTGCTGAAGATCTTTCTAAAGTAGCACCTGTCTGAGGAGTATTTATTAATAGCTTTTCTAATCCTCTAATTTGAGTAGCTGCTTCACTAAGAAATCCTAAAATTCCTGCATAATATTTGTTTCTATTAATTTCTTTTACAAGAGTTCTCAATGCTTTTTCCATTGAATCAACCTCTGGTGTAAATCCTTGTTCAGCTCTTAGTTTTTTTAATTGTCTTTGTAAAGTAATAGCAGCATTAGAGGCAGCTTGAGATAAACTTCTAATATTATTACCAATTAATAATATCTCATTAAAATCTAAGTTATATTTTTTATTTAATGCTTTTAAAGTATCTCTTATCTTTACTTCTTCCACATCACTAAAGGAAGTATCTACTTTGTTTAATTGATTTAAAATATCATTAAGATTTAACCCATTAAATTTTTTACAATTATTTAATGCTGCATCTATTAATCTATACTGAGCATCAGTTACTCCACCACTTCTATAGCAATCATATATTTTTTGAGCAACTTCATCTAATGAGCCAAACATTTGTTTAAGCCTCTTTACTTGAGAAGAGCTTTCGTTAAATACTAAAAGATCTTTTATTTCATTTCTATCAAGATACTTATTACTAGTATTCTGAACATTGATCATTTGTTTAGCAGCATTCTTAGCATTAGTAGCATTAAATACTGCTTTGTTAAGATCTGCATTTTCAATATCTATCCCTATAGAATTAATTGCCTGTCTCAGTATATCCCACTGTTGTAGTTGTTTAGATACTTGAGCATCTCTTATTTGAGTTCTAGAGTTTTTCTCTTCTACAACTATATTAAACTTACTACCTTTTGAATATACAGCAGCTACAGTACCTTTGCTATTAGAGTTATGTTGCTCTGCTATTTCCAAAGCTTTTTTAGCATCAGTATAATTAATAGGGTTTCCTGAAGCATCAATAGCTCCTATCCTCTTAGAAGTCTCATATACCTTCCCCTCTGTAGATTCTCTCATATAATTCATTACATCAAGATATTTTTCTACATCAGTACTACTATGTTCATTCTGTTCATTCCTCTTATAGCCTAATCTATCCATCTCAGCAGCTACCTCTGGTTGGAGGTAGACTGCATAGATGTAATTAGTTTTAGGCCTATTTCCTATAAGTTTTAATAAATCCTTGTAAAGTTTACTAGGTTTATCATTAATCATAGGATATAATATACACGAATTAGCCATTTAACAAAACTTTTTATATTCTTTATTTATTAACTCTTCATTAAATTTAATACCCAAATCATTAAGTCTTTTCTTCATAAAATTTTTGACTTGTGATTCATAAGCTTTTTTATCACTTTCACTTTTATTCTTATAGTTTTGAATAGTTTTTTCAGCATCTTCATAAGTTCTACCATTCATCATGTAAATTCTATGTAGTAAATCTATCTGTTCTTGATTACTCATAGTAGAATTATCTGACTTTGCCTCTTCATTAACCAAAGAATTTTGAACTTCTGATTCTGTATTATCTTCTAATGTCTTAGTAGTAATTTCAAGAGGTTTCTTTATATCATTAGTACTAATTTCTAGATAATCATGATTACTTCCCAAAGGACTAATTTCTTTGTATTCAATAGCATTATCTTTTAACAAGACTTGTTGATACAGTTTATAACCATCTTTTACTTTCATTTTAAAATAAGGGGTATTCTGTAATTCTGTCACTTCCCCTTCTTTATAAACCTCAAAATTTCCATTTTCAAGTTTTGCCATTGTAGCCTTTTTTATAGGAACAAGTTTATTATTATCCCAGTTATTCCTAATAAACTGGTCCATAACTACTTCTGGAGAAGTGGTAGGAAGTACTCTAAAAGTATCAGTATACCCGTCAATTCTTTCTTTAACGTATACAGGAACTAAGCTCATAAAGGATTTAGGAGAAAATCCTAATCCTGCCCTAAAGAAACAATATTTAAAGAGTTGCTTAGACAGCTCTGGATTCTCCTTATGTAAGTCAATCCAAGCGTTACCTAGTTTCTCTTTTTGAGCAGTATCAAGACCTGTAATTTCTATTTGAAGGGTTGCTCTTCCTGTCTTATCAGTACCATACTTAATAGATTGAACTAAGAAATTATCTTTATATTTTTTCTTATAGTCTTTCTTCATAAATTCTATAGGAAATTCTGAAATAGTTCTACTTAATTCCTTAGCATCTATTACATTTCCTGCAACAGCTAAATAAGACTGGTAAAAATCACTTAGACTACTAAGAATTTTTCTATCATTAAGTATAGTGTTACCTAAAGGGGTTTCTCCAATATAATCAATAATATTCCTAAATCCTGTACTGTTAGCAGGCATATTACTAAATATTTCTCTAGCTAATCCTAAAGTTCTATTAAATTGTTTTAATATAGGATGAGCATTAAAAATATCCATAATGCTAACTTCTTCTCCATAAGAATCAAGAATATTACTTTCTGAAGAGAGTTTATTTAACTTATATTCAGTAATGAGATTATCAACAATTAATGGGCCTACAGCACTACTAATAGAATTAAATCTAGTAGCAAAAGTAGGCATTCTCATGGCATCTGCTAATCTTTGAAAATTTCTAAATGCTTTAAGAGTTTTATACTCAATCCTTACATCATCAGATTTTAAGCCTTCAATTAATTGTTCTTTGGTTAAACCTTCCTCATTTAATACACTGTCTTCATTAATATCATGCTCTTTTTCTATTTCATTAATTCTTTCTTCTATCACCTTACTTAGAGAAGTAAAGCCTGTAATATTCTCACTACTAAATCTTTTAAGAATATCAGATACAGCTCTTTGAGATAAGAAAAGTGCAGCATCATCAAAAGGCATACCCATTCTTATAAGAGTATTAAGTATATTAGCAGTATTACTATTAATGTTCATTAAATTAAGTACAGGATCTTTAACAGCATCAGCAGCACTAGCAACTAAACTACCAAGCACTTTACCTATAGATTGCCCTGTACTGTCTATTCTACCATCAATACTCATATTACTACCAAAGGTCATTCCTGCTACAGTAAATGATTTTTCAATCATGCAAGCATTATCTACATTTACCATATAACCTTCATTTTCTATAACAGCATGAGCAATTCTATTAACTGCAAATATACCAATAAGAGAGCTGGCTGCACTGTTTTGTTTGTAAAACTGTACATGAGTATCTATGAACATAAGATTTTTATTTTTATTGCTTAAATCTTTCAGTTCATCAGTTGACATCTTACTTAATTCCTCGTAACTTTTATCTGTAGTTTTATATGCAGTTACAAGATAACCCATTCTTTTTTGAGGTTCAAAGCCTCCAGGATTTAGCATCTCAGCACAACTAGTTTCATGTGTTAATACTTCATAGGTCATGTCAACAATCTTATTGTTTCTATATATCCTTCCTTCTGTAGGCTTATTTACAGTAAAAGCATTTTGAATATATAATTTAAGAAGTCTATCATATGCACTACTAGGCATTGACATAAATCCTTGTGCAGCCCTTTGAGTCATGTATGTTTTATCAAAAGGATTATCAAGAAACATTTCAATTAGTTCACTAAGTTGCTTTTTTGATTCATAACTTATTTCCTTACTTTGAGAGTTAGTTAAATCATCATAAAGTATCTTATGAAGGTTAGATCTACTGGTTTTTGTTCTAGAAATATCATAATCTTTTCTCATAAGATACATTTTGTCTACCATTTATACTTTATATTACTATAAAGATTAGACTATATCTTTACAAATAAATTGCAATGTGTATTTCCACATTTAAGTGTACTCACAGAGTTCTTCTTCTCCGTGTTAAATCATAAGTAATCTTATGTAACATAGACGGTACTTGTATTACATAAGGTTTAACAATATCAATGAATTTTAATCCTTCTTTAGTACCACAACATAAAGAGTAACTATCTTCTTTTTTACCTTCATGGTACATATAAAAGTTTATATCCCACTGCTCTTTAAAGTAATTTATTATTGTTTGAACTTCTTGTTTAGGTTCACAAATACTTATTTTAATATAGAGACCACAAGGTCTTCCTTTGTCCTTTCTAATATTAATATGCCCATCATCCATATACCATATAGCTATCTCTCTAGCACTTAATCTATTTAAAAGCTTTTTATTACCAATTATCTTTTTTCCTTTATAAACTACTCTTCTAAGTACTTTAATAAAAGGAATTGTATTAAGCTGAGTATAATAAACAGGAACTCCTATATTAAATCCTTTAGTTTTTATATAAAAATTAAGTCCATTATTTCTTATACCACAATTCTTTAATTGATTAATTTTCCACTCTAGATAGTCTTTCTGTGCTTCACAATGAGCTATCTTGAATACGTTGTTATTGCATATTGTTCCATCACCTAAAAGTAATCCAATTAATAAATTTCTACTTTCTTTGTTAAACTTTGTTTTCATAACGAGAATCCGTATGTTTAAATTATGATTTAATTAGTCGTTGAACCTTTTAGCATTTCAGCTAACTTGGCTGCTGATAACCCTTAGCATTACCTATTAGGGCTTCCCAGCAATTAACACATTTTTACTTCAACATAGAATTTATCGAAATCACTACCTGTAAGCAATGTAATATCATTAGGAAGCATAATACCATCTCCTGCCTCTCTTGGTAAGAATCCTACAATTTTCACAGGGGCCATTGAATACTTTGCTTCAGTAGGGATTCTATAACTAACCATCTTTAATAAGTCTGGATCAAGAGCTTCTATAGCTTCTATACTAATATTACCATCTTTATTAGCGAATTGATTAAATAAATCATTAGTATAAATAGGAGCAAATGCTTCAAAGTAAGCAATACCTCCTTGATGTTCTTTTAAATATTCCTTATAAGATAGTGTGTTACTATTATTCTTTACCCCTTTATATTTAGCATTAAATTTATCAGATTGTGAAAGTTCTCTTTTAATAGGACTTCTCTCATACTCTTTTCTTGTTTTTAAGAGTCCTCCATTCTTATCTTTAAATCTAATATTAAGCTGTCTTGAAGTTCCAAAGTTAGTGACTTGTACAACAGGACCACCAGCTATTTCTTGTTTATTAACTCTGTTTTTAATTATAGAGTTGATAAGTTGTTCAATTCTCTTACTTTGAATTGGATCTCCAAGAGGTATTCTAAATCTTCCATCGGCATCAACAGAACAAGCCTGAAGCAAATCTATTCCATATCTAGGGCTAGATAGTATTTCTCTTTGTAGTATTTTACTTATAGCAATATTTCTATCTTTAGCACTATAACTATCTAAATTAAGAGTTTCACTTAGTTCTGATATACTATTTTCAATATTATCAGCTATAGTTTGTTCATACTCTTTTTTAAACTCTTCAGCAGATAGTTTTTTACCTTCAACCTCATAAGTCACATCATTACCAAAACTATCTTTAGTAGCTAACTCAGAAGGTATAATATATCTAATTTGAGAACCATGGGATTGCTCATGATCTTTAAAATGTTCCGGAACTTCTTGTTGTAAGCAATAGTCTTCAAAAGGTAATTCATGAACATAGGTTTGATTATAATTTCCTGTCCTACTATTGATAATAGTTTCTTCGGTCTTGCCTGTTTCTGAATTAGTTGTTTGTATTGTTTTAGGAGATGTTTCATATAAACAAGCTTCTAATACAGCTTTTGCTTTAGCTTCCCCATTGGCATCATTAGCATACTTATTAATATTAATTCTACCCATCAAACCTGATTTTACAGTAGATTCAAATTGAACAGTATCAATACCATCTTTTTTATAATTGCCATTCTCATCATAATGACTTTCTTCCATTACTTCGTAAATAGCTCTAAGAAGATTGGGCTTTCCTGTATATTCATTTTGGAGAATAGCATCAGCCATTATAAGAAGGTATTCAGAATTTTTATTTTGCACTCCCATCTTTATAGTACTAAGAGGAGCATTAACAACACCTGTTGGTTTTGATATTTGACTATATACAAAAGGCTTTAATGGTTGAAAAGCTATGCTTAAATCACTGTAGTTATAATTTCCTTTTCTTAGTTTTTGATATACTTCTTCTGCTTTTTTATCCCACTTACCAAAGATAAAAGCCTTCTTTCTATAGGAAGTAGGACAAGAATATCCTTGTGCATCTGCTACATTTATATGTCTAAATGCTCCATCTTTTCCTACAAGGGATTCCTTTAGTACTCTATATCCAGCTTTCTCTGACTCAGGAGCTTCTGCTATCTTTCTATCAAAAACAATAGATACATTATCTATAATGTTGGAAACAAAGTTATCCCAATCTTTAAGATAACAAGTTCTTTCTTTTCCATCAGAAACCCTTCTCCCCTCATAGTCTACAGCTTCTACATTACCTCTGATACCGGGAGCATGAATTTGAGCTAATCTTTTTTGTAAATCTTCAGCATCTTTATAAAAAGCAATGTCTGTTATAGTCATCTCCATAATATTCATTGCAGCAAAAGTATCATTCCATACAAAATTCTCAAGGTTAGCTATGATCTCTTCTTCTGTTTTACCTATGTCTGTTATCTCTTTTACTCCTTCTATAAGACCAGAATCTACCCATTCTTTTACTATTTTAGAGGCTCTATTGTCCATAGCTTCAAATATAGCTTCATTAGCAAGGGAGTACAATCTATTTTCATCTACTTCTTTTCCATGAATTTTATCACTGATAAGTTTTCCTAATTCACTGTTTTTATGATCTCCTATAAGATAATCATTCATAAAATCAAGGAAACAGAATTTTCTTCCATTAGAATCAAAATTCTTTATAAACCTAGGATCTTTTTTATCAAGGTTTCTCATTAAAACAGTTTGGATTCTACTTAGTTCTTGGTTAAATATATCCATTAAACCATTAGTAATAGTTTCTTTATAATTAGACCCCCTTTCACTATAGAATCTTATAAATTCAGAAGACGGCTTATTAGACATCATAGGCACTCTAAACCATGCTGGGACTCTTGATTGTTTACTATTAGCACTTTCTGAGAAATATTCTGTTAATACAGAAAGTGTGTATTCCATATCATTCATATTTCTCATATAGTTATGCTGATTGAAATTAAGTTGAACTTTATGCTTGAATACTTCTCTAGCTTTACTGTCTGTAGCTAAAGTTCTGAGCCAGCTGTTTCTCCAACCTCTTTCAATATCATTGCCTGTATGAAACCAATCAAAATTACCATATTCACTCATTATAAAGGTATCAAAAGATTCTCCTGATTGATTAAATTTAATCATTAATTTAGATAGATAAGAAGGAGTAATATAGCTTTGATACATTTTTCCACTATCATAAAAAGCAGATACAGCAATATCTTCTAAAGATTCAGTAATAGGGGTTAAAAACTCTCTTACATTACCATTTATACTGCCTTGTGCTTTAAATGTAAAAGGCTCATAAGTAGCATTATCAAGATTATTTTTAAGAGATTTTATCATGTAAGTCAGAGCACTGTACATCCTTTTATAGTTATCAAGAGTTAGATTACTTTTAACCATATCAGGAGTTACATAGTAACCAAGTAGATTAGAGATATATCCTAATATTTTAGCTGCTTCATTCTTATTTTTTTCTTGAGATAAATCATTATCTGTGTGGTTAAATTTATCTAAGCTTTCATAGGCTTTTTGTAGTTCATTAAAGGCTGTTTTATTAATTCCTTCTGAAGTGAATAAAGGATGCTCTCCAATTTTATATTGGGTAGTAACTTGTGACATAGCCTCTTTAAGAGCAGGATGTTCATTTACTTGGATGCTTTTATATTTTCCACCATCTTTTATTACAACAGAGTAAGGCTGAAAGTGCTTACAAAAAGTTCCATAAAACTGTCCTTGAAAATCTGTTTCTTTGCCAGAAGTATCAGATAATCTATCTATAATTTGTTTTACCCAAGGATTATTTGTTTGTTTTTCTTGTAATTTAACTATCATATCAGCCAAACTTAAAGAACCCTGTGTCCACCTAAGAATAGAATTAGTAGCTTCTCTTACATTAATTCTCTCATATATCCCAAATTCTGATTGAACTTTATTACCATTACTATCTAATTTATAGCACTTTAATAAGGCTCTTTTAACCATCTGAGACATAGTCCCTAATACATCTTGACATCTAGATTCAATTTGCCAATGCTCTTGTAGGCTTCCTTCTGTCTCTTCTACATCTGCTTGGTCATTAGATTCATTAAAATTATCAACATCCCCTATTATATTTTCATTAACTTCAGTAGCCTTGCCATCTTGTGTAGAAATAATACTGAAATCTTCTAAGTTAAGGAGTGTATCTTGTGCAAGAAGCATAATAGCCTTCCAATTATCTGTAATAGCAGTAGCTTTATCTATAGTATCATAATTATCAAAATCATTGTGCTCAGGAGAGAATTTTTGTCTACACATTTCTATTATGTTATTTACTCCTATAGTTCTAACTACATCAGCTCTAGACATGGAGGAAAAGTCTTTATTAGTACCATCTGTATTCTTAAACCTATCACCATAAATAGTTTTAGCTAACTCTGGATTCTCTTGTAATTCAGTAATATGGTCTGAAATCCAATATACTGCTTGTTCAGCTATATGCCTTATTTCTGTTGCAGAAAGAAGGTCATTATCTAATAAATCATCAATTTGATGCATTGTTTCTTCTTGTTTTGATATATATAAATCTTGTTTATTACTCTCTTGTGTGTCTTCTGTAATTTCTGTTTCAGCAGTATCTTCAGAATACTCTTTCTCTATTTTAAGCATAGTTCTAGTTTGCATAAGAAGCCTTGGAAACTCTTTGCCCCATTTACTTTTATCTTGAGTATGAGTTAATTCTGCATCTCCTGTCTCAAGTAATCTTATAACTGCCTGTTTATTTTGAGAGAAACTATCTAAAATTAATTGTCCCATTAAAGGGGAGCTGACTTTATCCCATGCTTTTGTATCTAAGTCTCTAATTTTTCTACCTATAGCTCTGGCTGTAGCTCCATCTGCTTGCTCTAAACTTTTTAAAATATTTGTTTTCTCAGTTTCTGACATACTACTATACCCTAATTTTTGAGCTTGAAAAGCCCCTTCAACAGTTTTGAAATGCCCCTCTATAAATACTTTAAAATTACCTGTATTTTTTGCATAAAAAGGTCTTTCAGCAAAATTACTCAAATCAGCATTTTCACCAGTACCTGCATAAATATTAATAGTTTTATCTGAGGAACTAGGAGCATAATATATATTAACACCATATAGTCTCTCATATTCTTCTACAGCATCATATAAACTCATAGTGCCATCAAGAACTTGTTTATAAAGACTTGAGTCTCTAACTTCAAGAATGTCTAATAGATACTCATCTTGTTCTCTTTGTTCTTGCTCTATAGCTTCTTGCTCTTTTCTTAATAGTTCTTCATAGGAAATCTGTTCTGCATATTCCTTTTCTAAAGCTTCTATTCTTTGCTGTTCCCTAAGTTCAGCATTTTTCTTCCTAGTAGCATTTCTTTTATTGATAGTCTCTTGAGTTACTTTTCTATTAACTTCCCACCCATTAAACTTATAGTTATATTTACCTATTTTTAGTAAACTCTCATAACCACGTATTTTATCCTCTGCTATTTTTTTTCCTTCGTCAGTATTTGATGTATGGATTATATATTTAGTAGAAGTAAGACTACCCTTTTTATACATCTTAACTCCATATGGGTCACTTCTTTGAGCTTCCACTAAATTATCAATAACTAAACTAGGATAACCTGATTTACTTTGTGTTGAGTTACCCTTTTCAGAAACTTCATTATGAAATCTGTTTAATTCTATTAAGCTGCTCTCAAGTATAGATCCTTTAATATTAAGACCAAAGTTCTTATTAAAAAGACGAGCTATAGTATCAATAATACTGTGAAGTATAGATCTATTAGCTTTAGGATCTTTATACTTAGCTAATTCTCTTTGCAGTTTTTGATTAGAAATTATATCAGAAGCAAATTCATCAAGACTATTTTTGAAATAAGTAAGACCTGAGTCATTATTATCTTTAAGTGCATTTTTTGCTAAGTCCCATAACCTACTCATTTCATTATAGAATCTAACCTCCTCTTTTGTTCCTCTTCCTGCTTCAACTTTCCTAAAAGTTGAGATTGTTACAGAATGTTCTAACTCATGGTGTATTTTAGCCTTAAAGAGAGTATCTGATGCTCCTTTTACATGTTTCCATTGAGCCATATTTTCAATAAGAGAAGGTAGAAACAGAGTTACCTCAAACTGGTTTGCTTCTGCTACTGATTCTCCTTTAGTATAGGGATTAACTTTAATACTATTAGTAGCATTAATATATGGGACTCCAATCCTTTCTAGAACTTGAACTGTGCTGTTTAATAGAATATCTCTATTACTTTGACTATTAGCATTTCTCAACTCATAAAACATTCCTTGATTTAAATTTACTGGAATGAATGAAGGTCTTCCAACTTGTACTGCAATAGAACCATCCTTTAATTCCACAGTATTGACTGAATCTCTTCCATATATAGATATGGCTTTATCTAGGTATTCATTTAGAGCTGAATCATTTGTTGAGAATATGTGTGGTTTTAAATACTTTTCTAACCACAAAGTTACCCTATTATCTTCTTTATAATTAGATAAAGAAGCTTCAAATGGTTTAGGGCTTAGTTCTGATATAATCTCAGATGCTGTAGGATAAGCTCTTCCTTCTAGAGTTCCCTCATTTAGTTTTTTATGTAGCACCATTTCAAGTGTTCCCGAAGCTATGTCTAAACTATTTAAAAGGGATTTAAATTCTTTTGAACTTGTATTAACACAACTCATAATAATATCTTAATTAAGTTTTAGTGCAAAGTTATATAAAAATACTTACTATACCAAATGAATAAAAGAAAATGTTAAGAGTTATAACAAAAAAAATAAGGGAAGAGCCAGTTACTCTTCCCTATATTAAAATTTTACTTTTTTTGACTTCCAGGCCTTGTGCCTGCATTTTTACTCTGTTGATCCATTTTGTCGTAAAAATCAATACGACCCTTCAATTTATTAATTTTATTCTTGTATTTCATAATCCTTTACTGTAAAAGTATCTCCTAATTCATAGTCTTCTACCCTATAACTGTCAATGATTAAATTTCCCTCTCTAATCCATTCAAACTGTTCTTCTAATGAAAGAGACTTAAATTCTTTATATTCCTCATCATTAAGGATAAGTTCAATATGGCCATTTCTAAGAAATCCTTGAACATATTCACAATTACATATTATTTTCTTCGCCATTAATTTGATTTTTAAGGGATTTAAGAAGTTCTTCTCCTTTTTCTGTTATTACATAATGTGAATTAGAAAGCTCCTCAATGTCATTAAGAACTTTCATAAAGGCGTTACCGTCCCCTTTATTAATAAATTCACCCATATCCAATTCTTTACACTCAATATAGATTCCCTTATCAAAGAAATGTAATGTTGCTGAAATTTTTTCTCCTGTCATACCTTTTTAAATTGGTTATAAGTATGATTTTTAATAATAGGCTTATTATTTTGTTTATTTAATTTAGGAGTACCGTCATCATTAAGAATAAGAATTTTACAGAAAGAATTTCTTACTTCTTTAATTAACCCAATACAACCTAAATCATCAGAATGGGAGAAAAGAATTTTTACTTTCTCCCCTTCTTTATAGTTTTTATAATTTTTCATTTTAATTCTATATAATGAGTGTAAGCTGCATTACTATAATAAAAATATAAAGTTACTTTCTACTACATGTGGCTTCTGGCAGTTTTAAGAAATTCTTTACATTTCAATAAGTGTGCCTCATCTTTATTTTTTATATACTCATAAAACTCCTTAAAAGAGTTTATTAAATAGGAGTTTGCTACTTCTTTTTCAGTAAATACTATAGAAAGTATTTCATCAATTCCTTTCTTCTGGCCTGCTATACTAGAAGATTTCATTGTGTAATCAGATGAAAAATTAATAGGAGCATATGATGATAGTGGTATGCTACCCTTTATAATCTGATCTCTGACTTTTGGGGTAACATTAAATGTATTATAGGTAGTGTGATTATGTATTTGTTCATCATTCAAAATATCTATAATATCGTCTTTCATAATAATAGGTCTGCCATTTATAAATACAGGCTCACTATAAATATATTTATATTCCATAGTTATTTTTATTTTTAATATTCATTAGTACTATAATCAATAAAATAAAGATACTCTTTACTTTCTAAAAGGTCAGTAAGAACGTATTTATCGAAAATCTCCCGATTAATTTTCATTGCTTCTTTTCTCAAGTCAATTTTAAAAATATTTCCTACTTTTACTTGACCATGAAGTTCATGTGCTGGAGGTGTCCATGGGGCGACTAGAGCGAACTTATATCCTCTGTCATATAGTTTTTGGTTGTTATTACATACTGACCCCATATAGTCCCCATACGCCTTTATATCTACCCTCCAAAGATTTGGATAGAGATCACAAAGATTGGGATTTACTTTCTCAATATTTCCAATAGGAGTGTTTACTTTATCTACTGATAAATTGAGTTTCTGGGCTTTAAAAGCAGATATAGTATTAAGTGCTTGTGATTTAAAAGCTCTTTCACTACCCTTCTCTAATACTATTCTATAGATAGCAGTAGGACAGGCAGTTTTCATATACTCACAAATTTCTTTAAGACTATTAAAGCACTTAGTAAGATTTACTACACCATGACAAGTTCTCCAAATATTACCATCTCTATAGACTCTTATATCAAAGAATCTAACACCCCACTTGTATTGCTCTTCAATACTTCTTCTTTGGGTCTTCCAATACTTCTTAGCGTGATTATACCACCAAGAAGTACTTTTACAATAAGTAAATGAATCGTGACTTCCAATCATAAATTTAATTTTTAATTATTATAAAAACTCTTTTGGTAAATATATATTAAATATATTTTTTGCCTCTTTAAATAATGGAGCTATCTGTGACGGCTTAAATCCTGCTATACCACATCCAATGGGAGTTACCAAAAACCTCAAATCAGGATGTTCTTTAGCAAATTGAATAAATTCATCTACATAAGGCTTGATAGTCTCCACTCCTCCTTGCATAGTAGGAATACCATAAGACTGCCCTTGCAACCCTGTTCCTTGCCCCCATACAGCCCCGAATTTCTTATATGCCGTTAATGCAGCCCCTCCGCCATGTGTCCCTTTTAAATTACTTCCAAAGACAAAAATCTCATTAGGGAATAATTTGGAAATATATGATGGAGCTATTCTAATATCCATTTTAAATTAATTCTGGGATTAAATTATAAAATACTTGATATCCTTGGGTAACAATCTTTCTCCTCTCTGTTCTAATCTCTACAGGATGTTTAGAATCAATAATAAGAGTAGGAGTATATTCTTTTATAACTATTGAATTACATTCACTTTTATCAGAAAAATCAATATATGCACTATCAAGTATGTTTATTATATTATTATCCCCGTCAATATATCCACGTTGATAAACAATATTAATAACATTCATATTTCCTACAACATATATTTTTGTAAATAATTCTGAATTAAAATCTTTACGTTTAGCATATCTAGTGGGAGTACTTAATACATTTCTATTTCCTTTGATATATACATATGGAGAGCATATTTTTAAAGTTTGTTGAAAATAGTTATTATCTCCGATAGAATAGATTATTTGAAAATCTGCTTTAAACCTACAATTACGTCCAATATTATAAATTCTATTTATGAAAGATGCAATAACATATATAGAGTGCTTATCATTTAACAAACATTTAATACCTACATGAGAAGTAGTTTCAAAATTCTTTTTGGGTACATAAAAAGATGATATATTTACATATTTATCCTTTTTATATTCTCCGAAATTATGAATAGATGTTTTAATAAGATCCGCAATAGTCACTTCTTTTATAAATCTTATTTTAGAAGAAACTATTTTTGAATCTTCATTTATTGTATTTTCACCAATATTTCCACTTGCTTCTACTTTAAAGTATCTATCAGTAGGATCCCTATAATACAGAAGACAATCTACTGGAAATCTACAAGAATGAAATCCTGAACGACATAATGTTATTTCACCTGAATGTTTAAAGGTTTTTCCTATTTCATATTGAAAACCTCTACATTTTAAATCTGAATGAGTTCCTTTATATGTAATCATATTTCAAACAAATTATCTCCTCTATTTATAATAATATCCTCTATGTCAGACTGTAAATCTACTATAGAATTAGGATTAGTTATTTCCAATGGATATACTGAAAGATATAGATGTGTTGTACAATCTTTCAATGATATTCCATCCCAAGTAACAGCATCATCATTCTCTTTTGTATAATCATGAAAGTAAGCATATGTCAAACCATACTTTTTATTCTCATCACTTCTAAAAGAAGAATCTTTTGAACCATATTTGTAATAAAAATTATGCACATATGCTAAGGCATCCTCCCCTTTCTCAAATACACGTAATATGCAATTTGAGAGATATGGTACCCTTCTGTTCTCTCTTTCTTTACAAGTCTTTAAGCTACATTTGTTAGCTACAACAACGAATACTTTCATATGTTATTTCTCATTTTAATTGCAATCTCTCTTGCCATTGGATGAGCGTCATTGGCACATCTTTGGTTAAAGAAATTATCCCATGCGTCTTTAAATCCACAAGATATTAATTCTGATTTAACGGATAAAGGAAGCACTTCCCTTGCTTGCTGTGGAGAACAATGTAGATTTTTTAGCAATCTTTTATATGTCGCCTCCACATTATAGCATTGGTTGATGAAATTGCCTTCCTTCGTCTCATCATCATAATACTTGGATTGTAGGAAATCAGAATACTTCTTGAACTCCGTCTCCTCCATATCACACCAATAAGGAATAATGAAGGTTATCTGATTGTCAAACTTGTCTTTGTTATAAGAGCAATACCTTGTGCTCTCTGCGATATGGGACAGCCCTACGTGTGTCCTGAACTCATCCATAATACCCCTGTTGAGTACTATATGGCAAGTATATCTCTTTTCAAAGAGCTTGTCGTCATATTCCACAAGACAATCTTCTACATAAGGAAATTCCTCACATAATCGTAAGAAATACCTATAATTAGTAGTGACCCACATTCCATCATCAGAGATATTTGCCCTCATCCAATCAGTGCTGTAATCATTCCTTACAGACATCTTGTAGACTATACTGTCATAATCCTCTTCATCCATTACAAGATGCACCGTGCCAAACTCTAATGGTCTATAATGTTTACGTTTGACAAGCATATCCACGAATTTCTCATAAGAGTCGTCTGTAATCTTATCCTCGGATTTATAAGACACCCTCGCACACCTCTCAATGAACTTCTTTATGCCATTCATTGAGAAGTCTGTCTGGGTAATCCATTCGCATGATTGATTTATAAACTTCATTCTACAAAATGTGGTATTAAATTAGTTAACTCAACATGACCTTTATAGGTCTTCTTATTACCATTTGCCTCAACTATTACTTCATTTTTAGAATCAAATACTAATTTAGGGATATATGAAGATATTTTAAGAACATTTGATTTAGATTTATCAGAAAATCCTATATACGTACAATCATATATTCTAAGAGTATTATTTTCACCATCTATATATGCACGGCCAGTATCCACTATACATATATCATTTTCATTTCCTTTAACAGTAGTACGGAATGGATATTTTTTTCTAGGATTAAAATACATACTGTATAAATGATCATAAGGAACTGCTGTAAATAGGTTATTATCACCTTCAATGTATATATATGGATAAATGCATTTTGAGGTATGAGTAAAAAAGTTAGAATTGCCAATAGCATATATTTTTTCAAATATGCTCGTAAATCTTCCATTATCCCCAATAGTATATATATTTGATATTCTATTCGCTACAACACATATATCTCTTTTGTTATTTAACACATTTTCAATAGTATAAGGACAACTATATCCTTCATACATTCTTTTAGGAATATAAAAATCAGTAAATATTTTAGTATTTTTTTTCTTTTTATATTTTCCAAAATTATGAAGAGTAGTTTCTATTAAATCCTTTACAGATATTTCTTTTAAGAATTTAATTTTGGAAGAGACTATTTTATATTGAGAGTCCCTTTTGTCTGTTTTTCCAAATGCTTCTACTTTAAAATATCTTTTATCTGGGCCTGAATAATAGTTTAAACAGTCTATAGGAAACCAGCAAGAATGAAATCCTTTTTCACATAATCTAATAGTATCCTTTTCCTCAAAAGTCTTTCCAAAACTGTATTGAAAGCCCCTACATTGCATTTTAGAGTCTGTTCCTTTATATGTAATCATAATATTATTATATAAAATAATTGAATAATTAGGAATATTGTCATTTCAAAAGCTATAAAGATTAAGAACGACAATATTCCAATTAGAAGAGTTTTCTTTATTTTACTTAACATTCTGTTCAAGTAAACTAGCGATTGTATCAATATTTGGTTCTAGCTGCCAATAAATATCTATTTTATTTTCTATTTCTATATTTGGTGGCCATGGAGTGAGAATAAATTCATATTCACATCTACCCCAATATTGATACCTACATTGTGCATCTACAAATTCAACAAATTCCTCATGAGATTTTGGCCTTCTCTCAAAGCTATTCTTATATTTATACATAAGATAAGGCATAATATCATAATGATAGAATTTTTTTGAATTAGGATTATAACAAATTGCATAAAATGGTTTCATATTCCTACAGGTGTATTATCTTCAAATGTATAATTTGCACAAAGGTCTTCAAATGAAACAAATATACTAATATTATTACATCTTACACAGACTTGTCCGTCTAAAATAGCATCAATATCATATTTATATGTTCCATGTTTAATATATGAATGGTTTTTGATAATATCGAAACACTCTTCTCTATTACTAAATGGACGATAGGGCTTGATTCTATATTTTCCATTTATAAAATCGAATTTTTGAGTATCCTTCCCTACATTTCTCCAATGTTTTCCTTTCTTATGTTGAAGATGTCCATTAGAAGTAATGAGAGAGAATATATTATCTATCCCTACATTAGTAGGACAAGGCTTGAGGTATGCTCCATCATCCATATAATAATATTCATATAATTCAGATGAGGTATATTTAAGCTCTCTTGTGCCTATTTTAATATAATTTGGTTGAACAGATAGTCTGAATATATCTCCATCTATATCTGTCACCCAATCAATAGATTTATGCTTCGCCATTAATGACATCATCCATACACTTGGAGAGATAGTTCTATATTCATATTTAGTAAAATCAAATATGCCTATATTATTAATGTCAACATAGTCATTCTTTCCAATCTCACTAAATTGTAGAATATTTCCCTTTGAACATTCAGTAAGAAGAGTTTTTATAATATCTAAATTATTCATAGTTAATCACAATAAACCCAATCATCATCCCCTTCACCAAAAGTATAGAAGGCACAATATAAACATCCCCATTCTACAGAAAGACACGTCATAGATATATCATTCTTGTCAGGAAGACCATCTACAAACTCTTTCATTTCTTTATCTGGAAAACACCATTTAGAATCGAAATAAATTTCTAGATTTCCTCCATCAGCAGAAAAATCTTCTATGTCAGTATTCCCCCATTCCTTAAAATAGGATTTTACATACTCTAAATTCTTTGGATTTTCTGAATACACCCGAAGAGTGTTACTGCAAGTATTTGCCATAGTTATTTAATTTATTATTCAACTATTTTAACATATAATGTGTCATGAGAAGCTGCTTTGTCAGCTTTCTTTACAATATCCCCAATTTTTGAGAAATTCTTGTCAAGGACTATCACATCATCAACGAAATAATCACTTTCACCACGATTGTTGAAAACATTCTTAAATCCCCAAACTTGGTGATATTTTATCTTTACTTTCCATCCCTCAACTTGCGCTTTAATTAATGTGTCAATAAGCTTTTGTTGGTCATGACGATCATTATCCATGGAAAAGACAAACGGGTCTCCACTTGAGTTCATTCCTGTTTGGGTGATATTTAATAATCCATCCCAAGAATCCCAAAAGACTCCTGCCTTACTAAATTTGGTTACAGTGCCTACACGTTCTCCATCTGAGAAGTGTTCTTTGCAAGATGTCAAACATATTGCTGCCATTAAAAACAATAAAATCTTTTTCATAAATTATTAAATACTAAATTAATATTACGAATATAATTTTCTGACATTTCAATGAAATTAATATGGTCTTTCTTTAATAAATGATAGATAAGTAATGGATTATGAATTACACATATAATTTGAATGTATTCTTTCTTATAAGATAGGACTCTATAAAGATTCTGGATATTTTTAATATCTAAATTTTTATCCGGCTCATCCATTAAGAAAGTATATTCAAACTCATTCTGTGTTAGATGTAATTGGTTATTCTTATAATAATTAAGTAAAGAAGTAAATCTCTTTTTCCATAGAGTATTACAACTCTTTTTATATTCAAGAATCTTCTTTATTGGGAATTGTACATCTGTTTTTTTAAAAGCGGTATCAAACATACTTTGCAATGTATGAATACCCTTTTCCCCATCACTTAAATCAGCACTATTAAAATAGTCATTAAATTCATTTATAGTAGAAAGTTCTTTCTTTATAATAGAATTATAATTATAGACTACTCCATTATAATCACATTTTATTTTAGCACCATCTTTTAGATTATCATTATTATCAAATAATGGATTTAATTTTAATCCTTTTCCAAATGATGATAAATCTATAGATGAACACATAGAATCCTTACATAAACAATACCAAGAGATTAATTTTAGTAATGAGGATTTTCCACATCCATTATTACCTACTATAATATTTACTCCCGGCCTAAAATCAAAAAACACACCATTAGATAATCCACTTACTTTAGATAGATACCTTAATGGTGTGTTTTTATTATTAACGATAGAAACTTTAGAAATCATGTACTAACCTTTCACATAGTTCTTTAGTATTATAGAAGAGCTTGTTTAAAGGAATGTTATATAAATCAATATATCCATCAGCATCTTCTTCATAAATAGTAGCATAAGAGGTATTACATTCATCAGTGCTTCTAAGATTTACTTTACCAACTTGTAATACAATTCCTCTTATTTTACCTGTATGAATCTCATTATTCATAAGATAAAATACTTTGTCTCCTAATTTAAAATCAGAATGCAAATTAGTTCCACTCATAATTTTCCAATATTAGTAATGTTATTAATACTTCTTCCTTTATCTGTTTCCTTTATATATCTACTTGCCGTATTATGTGCAATAGATATATTTGGGGCAATAACAGAGAAAGTCTTAGAATTACAGTCTATTTGAAATATATACATTATTAAATAATTTATATATTATTTTCCTCACCAAATTCTTCCTTTAATTTATCAATAACCATGGTAGGATTAACTTCTGATGCTTTAATAATAGATGTAAACACATTTGTTATATTATAAGGAAGGTTTTCATCACGAGTATTAGTAGAAAGAGTATATTTAACTCCTTCCCTAGTGTAAGAAATTATTAAATCATTTATCATTGTTTTTTCCAACTTTTATATAACCAAATTAATATTTGAATACATAGAGATATGGGTAATATATTTATTATTAGTAATAATACCCATGTAGGTATAAATATAATAAAGATTTCCCAATGCAATAATCCAATGCACCACATTATAATAAATATGGATTGAATTACTGCATATATTGTTAATACATATTTAAGTACACTCATTTCCTTATTAGATAGAAATCAGCCCACAAATCAATGAATTGTTTTCCGCTGTATTCTGCCAATTCCTTGCTCTTGTAGCAGAGGCGAAAGCCAAAGCATGCACCCAAGGGGGCGTAATCTGAGCACGCAAAGGCGAGGCCTGCCCATTCTCCTTGGTAGTTACCAAAGTCTTTGAGAGGGTGCTCCTGCTTCCATTCATCACTCTTCTTTGACAACTCTTCATCTTTCCAGAGATAGAACCAAGGATACCACCGCCACTCATTCCGTGTGAATTGTGGCTTCCACCCCTCGTTCAAGGCGGCTGTGATGATGCGGAGCTTATGATAAGCCAATACATCGGCAATGTCCTTGCACTTATCCAAACTATCCTCACATCCTTGATACATAGAGTTCCATGTTCTCACAAAAGGATGTTCATTACCCAATTCTTTACAAGCATCCTCAAAGGTTTTGATGCGCTCTGTGACAGGGCAGTTGTACTTATCAAGATATAAGTCGGGGAATAATGTGGACAACATTTTCTTTCCACTCTCTGAGGCTGTTCTGTATGCAGCCTTGATGTTCTTTACGTCAATCTCCATTTTCTATTAACCAATTAATATCAATTGCATATACAGGGTTATTCATCTCCTCCACATAGTCAAGAAGATATGCGTTGTCATCAAATCCTTCCTTATCCATATATTTTTGAACTTCGGGCCATGGAATTAGGTTATACAAAGGAATTGATTTCAACATCCACTTTACACCTGCTTTAAAATCCTCCTCACAAGCATCTTTTATCTCCTTGATAGAGATAGGATAATTCTCATCCTCAAGACGGTTTATCATGTACTCGTGAGCTGCTTTCTCTAAAAATTCTTTATTCATCATTCATTTTTATTTTCAATTATTCCAAAAGGACTTCCATCCATAAAATGATATAATTCAGAGGCTTCTTTATAGCTTAGATCTCCTTCCCAATTAAAGGTTATCATATTTTCTTCAATATGATTTGCACTATCAATCACATATGAATCTTCGTTAATCCTTTTAGTCACCATACTTCTGAAATGCTATAAGAGCATTACCAGTATTGTGAATACCCTTTCTATTACTTAGAAAAACAAATATATCATTTTTTCCTAGCTGGTAGTCATCAGATAGTCTCCTTTCATATATCTTCTCCATCTTTCAACAAGATTATGTCTACATCCTTGTAACCAACTATATAGACTGATATAGTCTACATGTTTTAAATTAGCATTATTCCATTCAAAGAACTCTTCTTTAGACATGTTATTCTCTAATATTAGAATCATATCTTCTACAGTAAGAAAGAATGTGATACCAAAATCACATACTCCTCCTATTCTATCAGAAACCCATCTATAAGAATGTTCTGAATCAAATAAGTGCTTATTTATAACATCAGCAATTTTATTACAAATATCTTTATATTGTCCAACTAATTCATCATTCATAATCAAATAAATAATTCATTTGCATTCCAAATAGGAAATGTTGTAGTTCGTGAATATAGGATATTTCTATTATTGGTTTATGATTGAGCATTAATTGCCATTTTCCATTTATCAAATAGTATATATCAAGGAATGTGCTCCCCTTGCTTTTATAATGTCCATTCACTATTTCTTCCCATTCATTATTTATTAGAATTTCCTTTGTTATATTAATTGGCTTGAGATCTTTCTCATCAATATAATTAATATCACCGTCTTGACTACTCCACACTGTGTAGTAGCCAAAGCCTACTGCTATTATTTTTACAATATCATCTTTTAATAACAAAATGTCTCCTACAATGTATTTCATTTTCATTCTTCTTCTTTTATTCCGAATGGTGTTCCATCCAAAAACTCATAATCTACTGCTGCTTTAAGGAATGATATTTCACCGCTTGAAGGTGAATAAAATCCATCATTGTTTACACGGGTTATTTGGAACTGTGTGTCATCTATTTTTTCTTTTTCTTGAATCCAAAGCATTGGCTCATGCTTCTTCACTTCATTCCAAAACTCTTCTTTGCTCTTAAATGGCTGATATTGGAGGTTTGGTTTAATACGATAAATACAAGGGATGCTTAATCTTATATCATTTTCATCTAAATTATACCAATTATTGCTACCTTTAAGACTCCATTGTATTTCTTTACCAGCAGCATATGCTTGTAAAACAGGCAGCATCTTCTTTACTTCTTCTCTTGTCATGATAGTTTATTTTTTGTTCCCATAATTGTTTTGAATTTTATGATTGTTCGGTAGGAATATATCAAAATAAGATGTCAGAAAAATCAAGACTATTCATTTGATTTTAGCAAATCAAAGAAATGACTTTGACAAAGCAAACCGTCCTAAAAGAGGTGAATATTTCCACCGAACACACATAATTTAATTCCACCAAGATTTTGTTTTCTCTTCTCGAATTTTCCAATATAACCTCCAGCATTTCTCCTCGTACCAGTCATATTGAAACATTCTATCATTTGCTTTCTTTTCCCAAATAGAACCTTTAGGAGCATTCTTCATATTAATATAAAGAATAGGCTGGTTTACCTTATATTCATATGCCCAATAATCAGTTACCTTATCTATTTGTCTAAGAAGATTAACAGCAAGTCTTAAATATCTTGCAGAATCTACATCAGAAATAACAATATGAGATTGTTCATAATAATTTCTCATTTCTAACATTGCTGTTTTCTCTAACTCCATTAGAAACCAGTAATCATATGGTCTGAATTTCCAGACAACAGGGAAAAAAGTAATAAGATTATAAATATTCTCTTTTAATTGTCTAAACCATTTTATCATTTCTCACTGTTTTTTCGTGAATAAGTTGTTTGTCGTCTTGTTCCTACATCAAACCATAACAAGATAATCAACTGCTTCTTGAATATCTCTATCTACACTCCATTCCATCATCCAAAATTAGTAAATGTGCTAAATTTTAATCCATTAGTATAATAGAACTTCTCTATACATAATTCATTTATATCTTCCTTAGTATAAAGAGAATCTTTAATTTCAGATATAAATTCTTCTAATGCAAGTCTATGATTATATTCATTTAGAATGACAACATTCTTTAATGCTTCTTTAATATCTTCTATATTAATATTTACTTCTAATTCTTTTGGTTGAACAAGATTAATAATAGAAGGGCCATCCCAAATAAATTGTCTATTATCTTCTTTCTTACCTAAATGTATCTTCTTAGGGATAAGTATATCAAACTGCTCTTCATATGTTTCCCAGACATCTGGAATGCTGCAATCATTACGTTGAAAATCAGCACTCATGTCAGCAGCAAGATTTACTATATCATTAACTTGGTCTTTACTAATTGTATAATATGCGTAATAATTCATTCTTTTATAATTTCAAAATCATCAATATTCCAATCTTTATATTTATCACATGGAAGATCTACTTGTGAGAGGACCTCATCTCTGAAGTCCTCCTCATTACTAATATCTACAGAAACTGTCTTACTCATTGTAAGAGAGATAGTAACATCCATTGGAGTAGTTTTATCATTCCAAGGAGCACTATCTTCTTCTGATTGAGTTAAAATAGGTGTATTACTCATATTCTATTCTTCTTAACTACAGCATCTAATATTTCTAAAGCTTTTCTAAGAGTTTTCTTTTGGGCTATTGTACAATTATTTAATTCCTCATACTCTTGCTCAAAAAGATATGATCTAAAGGAATTAGCCATATTTAAAGTTTCCTTGGCTTTTGTTTTAATATTTACTCTAATTTCACTCATTGTAATCTTGTTTATTTAACCATATAATTGTCATAATAGCATAATTAGCCATATCTAGTAAAGTATCTTTAATAGACTCATCTTTTACTTTAGCTTCCTTTTTAATAAGAGATTTGAATCTATTAATTTTATCTCCTAGTCTTATTGCTGAAGCAGTCACTCCAAACTCATTAAGGGACTGTTCAAAACTATTGCCATAATCATGATTCTTAGTAGCATAAATATGCTCCATTTTTTGAACAATAGAGTCAAATTGTTCAATATTATCATATTTAATTAACTTCTCACCTTCTATATTTTCCATATTAAATACTTTTATAAATAATTAATGAATCCAATGATCACTTACTTCCGCTTCTGCTGGAATGGGTAGTGATTTGCAAAATTTAGCTGCTGCTTTTTCCATAATACTTTCCAGCTTTTTAGGAAATTCTTTTATTTCCTTAGGATAATCACAACAAATTTCATCATGTACACTTGCACATATATTAATAGTGCCAAAATAACCTCTATCAACTATCCAATTAAATAAATCAGTCATTGCAGTCTTCATAATAATAGCTCCAGTACCTTGTGTTACACTATTTCTAGCTAATCTATCATATTTACCTGCTGCTTGAAAATGTTTTCTTACCATTACAGCTACATCATCATTAGTTCCTTTATGGTATAATCTGTATTCTTCCCAAAACTCTGGTGTGAATGATTTTTGTTTTTCTTTCCATTTATTCCAATCCCACCAATACATCTTATGTCCTGTAATAGGGTTTATAAGAATATACCCATGAGACCTGACAAACTTTGAGCCTCTTTTAGCAAAAGAAGACATTCCTATAAAAGCCTTATCAAGAGTATTGATGTAATTCTGTGCTTCTTCAACAGTACAATTTGCAGAATTACTAATAGTTGGGGCAGCTGCTCCAAACATATATGCAAACTCCACACTCTTCACTTTTTTTCTCCATTGAGGAGCAAGTTTTTTAATATCTGCAACACTCTTACATCCACAACTTTCACATTCTTTACGAAAAACCATCCATGCAAACATTGAATGAGTGTCCCCAGAACCTTCTATAAATTCCTTTAAAAACTCTTTGTCTTGATAAATATCTGCACCAAGTCTTGACTCTTCAGCACTAAAATCTGCACTTACAAAATTATATCCTTGAGGAGCTACAAAGGATGCTCTGGTTAATTCATCAGATGGTAGCTGTTGAATATTAGGATATGTACATTTAGAAGGCTTTACTTTATTTATTTTTGCTAAAGTTTCATTAGACTGTTGTGATCCACAAGACATCCTCACCGCTCTTACGGTGGACTATACATTTACCATATAGTAACTTACAACTGTTACTACTTAGGTATTCCGTTTCTAGTCTCTGCACCTTCCAATTATAGGCTTGGCTCAGTCTAATGGTATAGCCTCCCCTTGACTGAATTTACGGAATAATACTCATTCAGTTTCTTGAATGATGGGCAGAAATTTATCGTGTTTTCTTTTTAGAAAATACGAGCTACCTTTATATAATTTATAATAGACTTTCTTTAAATCTGATTTTTGAAGTATATTAATTTTGTATAAATTTCCCTCTTTATAAATATGTGCTTTTAGACCTTCTGATATATAGAAATCATACAATTGATATGTGAATTTTTCACTTACAGATACTATTTCAAATTTCCATGAATTACATCTTTTATCTTTTACTAAGCACCCATCACCATCAAAAGCCCCTCTTACAATGTTCCAGTTTATATATGGAAGCTCTAATATGAATGTTTTATTAGGTACAATACCATAGGATTTAGAAAATATATCTGCAATCTCATAATTTTTAAATACTACTTCACTGTAATATTCTTTTTTATTGTTGCGTAATCTTCTATGTATTTTAACTTTATTATCTAAGAAATTACACCAATGTTGTAGAAATTCAACATTATTATCTGCAATGCCACTTATTCTTATTTGGTCTTTACATATATTTCCATCAGAAGCAAATATTCCTAAGAAGTAATCAAAATTATCTTTCTCTGTTTCTATTTTATTTTTGAAAAAATCTGTAGTAATAGTTGAATTTCTTTGGCTATGCTTTATACCTTTAACTTTTCGCAATGTAATATTGTTTACAGTTAGTCTGTAATATATAGAAGCTCGTTTAATACCAAGAATTTTTCCAATATGTTCTGCTGAATAACCTTTAGAATATAATTCTATAATTTTAGAATCATAGTCTTTAAGGGTGTACCCTATAATATGCATATTCTTCAATCTTGTATGTCTTATTACTCCATATTTTCTCAACCTATCAATAATTCCAGATTTAGATACTTTTAAATAATTGGCTATATATGTACTACTATAACCATTCTTATACATCTTTAATATTACATCATCAAATTGTCTAATGTTCTTCATACCTTCAATAATTTTATTGCAAAAATAACAATAAAATTTTGATTTGTATTTATGCATTAATACAGTCCTTATACATTATAAGAGTTTCATTTACCCGATGCTGCTCCTAGTTGCTTATAGATAGTGTGTATTCTACCATCAACAGGACAAACAGCATTAAGATGGCCTTGTCCAAAAGATGTTACTACTTTTTTATATTCTTGGTAATCAAAATATAAATTAAGAAACTCATCACATATTCCCTTTTGTCCTCTAAGTTGCTTTTCAATAACACTATCAGAATCTTCTCCAGTTTTTTTATTTTTAATAATAGTATTAAATCCTAGTATTTTAGCAATTTCTACTACTTGTATAGGAGAGGACCAATTAATAGTAACTTTTGGCTCTAAAGAAAATCCATTAAATAAATCTCCTTGTCTATCAATATAAAGATATTTAGAGAAAGTATTAGGTGAGATAAATTCATAAAAAGTATTGCCTATATCATCCTTTGTAGGTCTTTTATATCCTTCCTTAGATAATTTTATAATAAAATCATTTAAAACTGAAACAGCCTTTTCTAAAGACTCTTTATCTTTAATCATTTTATTCTTCCATTTATCTATATCTAATTTAATACCACACCATTCAAGATATGCTATTGCAGGAACAGCATCACACTCTAATTTAGCTCCTATGATACATCCTTGCCTCTTACAATCATTTATTTGAGATTTCATAATATCATATAAATAAACTACATCAGAAGCAGCATATTCTATTACTTTTTCATCAAGTCCTCTCCATATAATTTGTCCCCTAATAGTTTTATCAATATCTATCCCTAACCTTCTTTTTGCTATAGCTTTAAGACTGTATGACACAGTACCACTAGGATAACCAAGATGTAGAAGTTGTTCTACAATCATAGTATCATATATTTTTCTAGGTACTATATTATAATTATAAAAGAATTGCAAATCAAATTTTCCATTTTGAAAAATAAGATATTTACTCTCTAGTATCTCTTTATAATACCTTATATTTATAGTAGAACAATCAATTACTATTTGTATAGTTTTATCATCATTTCCAAATTGTACACATAACAATTTATCCAATTTAGCAAAAGTACCATTAGTTTCTGTATCACATTGTATTATATCCCAATGTTTAAGTAGTTCTATAGATTTCTTAATATCAATGATTTTATATGTTTCACTATTTATAAAAGAAGCCTGACTAGTAACTAAATATATCATTATAATTTAATTTTTTGTATATACTTCTAGTGATTTAAAATCAATAATATATTTATATTTTTGTAAAAAATCAGTTCCTAAAAGTCCGTGAATTTCTACACCAGTATTATCCTTAATATATCCTACAGTATCTTCCAGCTCTTTTGATATGGATAATTGAATTTGATATTCCTTACTAAGACAATCCTTAAATACAGCAGAACATATTGTTACTCCTCGATTCATTGCTCCTAAACCTGCAATTTGTGTGGTTGTATTAGATCCAATGTGTGTACACTTTATATCCTTTACAACAGAATAGCAGATATGGGATATATTACTTCCTGTATCAATAAGAAAATTAAGAGCTATTCCATTATTTGATAAGGTAATAATAGGTAAATCCCCAGGCATATATTTTTTAAGAGAAATACTCTTTTGATTCATCCTATTATTACTTATAAAAATATTAATAATGTTACCTACAACAGCTGCTCCTGCTAATATCAAAATAGTTTCTATCATTATTTTACTCCTGTTTTACCATGCCCTCCTCTAGGCTTATTATTTAAATTATTAACCCACTTAAACTTAATTCTATTTGAAAATACCCATTTAATTTTTTGCCAAATTGTAGCAAATTGATTAGGCTTTATTTCAAACTGACAGATTCTGTCTCCTTTATGAATTGTAGTTTTATCTATTGCAAAACAATAAAACATCCATTCATCTGTATTCCCACAATAAGATGTATCAATAAATCCAGAAGTAGCCATTAACACTCTAAGTTTCTTTGTAGTAGAACTTCTTTGTCTAATAATAGCACTATAACCTTTAGGTAACTGCATAGCAATTCCTAACTTAATGAGTTTTTCATCAAATCTAATATTATTATTATTATCTATTTGGGGAGCACTAAATTCATAATCTTCTGCTGCTCTTAAATCTATACAATCTCCAATAGGGTTAATAAAAGGGATTAAATTATCTTTTTCATCTTTAGCTTCTGTATAAAGCCCTTTAGTTAATTCTTTTATTTTAATTATCATTTCTAAATCCTTTAATAATTGGTTGTTCTTTTGTTGTAAACAATGATACAGTATCATTGTTTGATGTTGTATACTTATATTTATATATGAGTATACTAAAGAAGGTAACAGAAACAGTTCTCACTGCCTTATTACCTTCTTTATATTCTTCTATACTAATTTTGATCATTTCCAAAATTTGGATGTTATATCTTTAGTAAAAACTTTTCCTTTAATAATATCTACCTTTAGCATAACTTGATTAGTAGTTTTACTATTAAGTGGTCCTCTTTCTTTAATATAAGGACCTAATTTTATATAATTAAAATTATGTAAATCAATGTCTTTACTAATTTCTTGTTTACCACTATACCATCCTACTTTAAGTTCTGGATAATATTCTTTAATATCTTGTGCTATGTCATTTACTTCACTAGGATTAACATCCCCTCCCATAATACAAACACAAGTAATGCCTTTATTAGAATCAATAAGATAGGTTAAATTCTCTAAATCTAATGGCAAACCTATATCATCTGATAAGTAAGGAGAGTGACAACCCTCACAATGACAAGGACAGTTAGTAATATTAATACACAGAGTTACTTCATCAGGAATCTCTGCAAATGTTACTTGTGAATTAAAATATTTAAGCATCTTTATTAAATTTACTATAAACTCTAGTCTTCTGCTCTATTTGTCTTCCTTTAGACCAATTCTTTATTTTGGTTAAATATCCAATTACTCTGTCCCACAATGACACATTAGTAGAACCACACTTAGGACATTTAGTAAAAGGCTGTTTAGCTATATAATGACAGTCTTCACACTCACAATTAGGAACATTAAAAGTGAAATATTTGCATCCTACTTCTGCTGCATATTTAAGTAGTTTTCTATATTGCTCTATACTTAAATGAGAATCTAAATTAAGATGAGCACTAGAACCTCCATCAAGGTTATCTCCACAGAAATCTCTACCATGAAGATATATTTTATCTAAAATTGATATATTTTTATCATTGGGCTTATAAATATAACTAGCATAAAGATTAGTATCTGTGGGAGTCCAATATCCATCTTTTTTATCTCTATTATAAAGTTTAATGGCAGCACTTTCACAAGGAGTAAATTCTGTATTAAACATTAGCTCCTTTGTTTTATGCTTCTGATTTTGCTCTTTAATAGTAGTGAAGATTAAATTACAGAACTTTTTATATTCTTTATTTTTGTTACATTCTATTCCTAAGTATTCAGCAGCTTGATTCAATCCATTAATACCTATAGTAAGATATTGTTTCTTCATATTAATGAATCCTGCTTTATACACAGTAAGTAAATTACTATCATATAACTCTTTTAGTACTTCATTATAAGCAGTTTGATATTTATATATTCTAGAAAGGATATTTATAATATAGGTTTTCAAAGATATAAAATCCAGTGGATAATTTCTATTTATGTTATTTTGTCTAACCCAGTCTTGAATTATTCTATTAAAATTAAGAGTAATAACATTCTTTGAACCTGTCATTTCACTAAGTTGCCCATTAGTGAAATTAAATTGGGGTTTTTCTATTTTGGAGGAAAGCCTACAACAAGAACTCAAACTATCTGCACTATCACTTATATAAGTAAAGAAAGAATTGCCTTGAGCATATTCTTCACATAGATATTCATAAAGCTCTTTATCTAAGAATTTATTATCTTGATAAATAAGGCAAGCAGATACTACAGGAAATGTAAGAATGCACTTTAATCTTTCTTGGTTCAACCAATGTAAAAAGTCTTTTTGTAACCAGTTAATAGAGTTCCATTGTGCCTTAGAGCCATCAGGATAGTAGAAATCACCATACATAGCATCAAAGAAGGGTTTATCAAATATACTACAATTCCAAAATACTGCTTGATTTCCTCTAGAACCACTAGGTTGCATTAAACTATAACATATTTGTTGAAAGTATTGATGAACTTGTTTATGTATAGTTTGTTTTCTGTTTGTATATTCAGAACTTATTATAATATCTTTCTTTTGATAATAATTATCTCCCCATTCTTTTCTAAGATACCAGTCCATAGCTACAAAGATTCCCGGAGTGGCTACAGCTCCTTTAAATTGAGCAGCTATTGCAAATACAAGATTTACAAACATGCCACAGAAACTATCAATATTTTTAGGAGCTATACTTAAGCCCCCAATATCCTTTATACCATTCAGTATAAAAGGATACATAGTAATAGCAACACAATAAGGCATTCCTATTTGAGAATTTAAATCATGAGGATAACATATAGTATTAAAATCATCTCTCATGGCTTTATGATTAAACTCGGGATACAATTCCTGTAATTTTAATTCCCAGATTCTAAGGTTTACCTCTGCATTATCCTCTTTATGTATTTCTGAATTAAGTACAGCTATATTATGATTAGAAACATTTGAGTTATCATCTATAGTGGCATTTGCTGTATTGTCTGATTTTTTATAAGTATTGATAAAATCAATTTTTCTTTGTGCAAAATCTCTAATTTTCTTTCTATGCTCTCTATATACAATATAAGCTCTAGCTACATCATATGGGGCTATCTCCATTAAAATCTTTTCTACTTCGTTTTGAATAGTCTCAACTCCAATAGTACTGGCTCCCTTATGATGATTTGGAATTTCATATAATTCTTTAATTACTGACTTACTAAGAATTTTTCCTTGAGCAACATAAGCTTTTCTTACAGCAGTAATTATTTTATTTATATCAAAATCCTCAAGTTGATTTCCGTTTTTCTTTGTTCTTTTTAATACTTTCATAGTTTATTTAACCACTCTTTTAATGAATTTGGTTTATCAATATTAATATCTTTAGGTACTTTAGGTTTATCTTTCAAATATTTTTCTAATTCTTCTCCTATAGTAAATGGATCTCTACAAATATATTGAAGGTTTTTTCCATAAAGTAAATTTCCATAACTATCCATATCCTCAAAGGACCATACTAAAGGAGTTAATGTATGTTTGTTTACTACTATAAATTTATAAGGAGCTATAGTAAAATTTTTAAAATAATTATCTTTTCTTATATTATCTTTTAAAATTCTATAATAGAGCCTGCCTTGAATCATATAGTTCCACTGAATAAAACTCTGAGCAAAATCCCATTCTGTATGGCTTGAAGTTTTAAGATCTATGGGTACTATAAGTTGTTTATCATGTAGAACAATCACCTCATCCATCATACATCTATAATCTACATTATTAAATGTAGCTTTAAATTTTAATTGATAAAACCTTTCTATACTACTATCAAATATATTATTAGGCTCAAAATAAAACTTAGTTGCAGAAGACGATTTTAAAGAATCTACTGTTTTCAATACTTCATTATATATTTTTGTACTGATTATTGTTCTATCATTAGCTATATATAATAAGCCATAATATCCTGCACAGTCTTCTTTTATTTTCTTAACTCTAGTTTTTGGTAGCCAGTGATTATTCCATTGTATATTTTCAATAGACATTAAAATATCATTATCCGGTATATCTTTCAAAGTATTATATTTATCTTTGAAATCATTAAACAGCTTCTTTACTATTGTAACTAAAGCATCAGATAAATTATTATCTAATTCTGCTACCATAAATAACTTGTTAAACTCTTCCTCATTACCTGTGATAAGAGTATCAACACAAGAGCCAAAAGTAAGAGAAGGTGATTCTATTTTATCAAATAGTTTATTTAAGTTATTAAACCCCTCTCTTTCATATCTAGAAAGTGTGCTGTAGGATAAAGCATGGTCTGCTCTATAAGTAGTTTCAGTCACTTTCCAAGATATGTTATATAAATTTTTTCTTTCCATATTAAATATATAAATAAGAGGTATACTCTCTAACGTCTAGAACAAGTTGTTCTAAATAATCTATGTTTACATTTAGCCATTTATCCTTATGAACACTTTTCTCGTCATCCCTTCTTTTCATTATTAAACAAGATTCTACTATCTCACTAAGTTCTTCTAAATTCCTGTTTTTCAAAAACTGCTGACATAATTTCATGTCTTTAGGAGGCAGGCATTGTAAACCCTCTTTAATTCTTTGATAAAGCTGATTCATACTCTTTGATTATTTTAATAGCTTGGAGCAGCTGCTTTTTAGTATAAACCTCAAAATATATAGAGTGTTGTCCTGTCTTAATAAGAATATCATCTAAATATTTTCTAAACAATTTCTTTTTAATATAGAAGACTTCATTCTCAAATCCTTTAGTTTCTATATATACATCTAATTTGCCGTATCTAAAATAAAAATCTGGAGTATATCTTATCCCAATAACTTTATTTGATTTTAGTACTAATAATCTGTTCTTGATAGGGTCTCCACTTTCTATCCTCTTATTTTGTTGAGTGTCTGTTTCTTTATCATAAAATGGAGTATAAGGCATAAAACTACTCCATAATTCATAAGTTTTATACTCGTATTGAGGCTTGAATCCTAGCTCAAAAAGAGTATTATAAGTACTCTTTTCAAGCTGTGATTTAAAAGTTAGATTACCAGATTTACATTTTGTGGCATTTCTAATCTTTTTATTATTTTTACTCATTAGAGAAAAGGGATTTTAGATTATTTCTTAAAAGACTACAAGCAATCTTAGCGTCCTCTATACTTCTAAAAGCAGGAAAAGCCTTATAATTTTTAATATGAGCTTTATTTATTTCATGAATCCTACCATCTTGAGGAGAAATAGCATAGATATGTTCACTTTCATTAATATGATCTTTATAGTTTTTATCCAATTCAATAGCTATCTCTTTAAGGATAATTTGAGTTACTGCCCAAAGATTAACTTTCTCAAGATTCTCTAAGATACCAGACAATTTATCTTCCTTCCAACCTGTTTTTTCCATAAGGTTGTAAATAGCAGCATTCCATATATCATCATAATTCTCATTGTATTCTACTATTTTAACTATCTTATTTTTAATAAGGACATCAAGAGTCTTCTCATCAATAATAGTTCTATACGAAGTTTTTACTTTCCCAAAGTTAGGGATATTACTATAGGATGTAATTTCTATAGTATCTCCCATCTTTACTTCTTTACCATTCAAAGTGTTAACAAATTTTTTCATATTACTATCTTTTAATAAATAATTAAGCAAGAGCAAAGGTACTTATAATTTATGAAGTACCAAAATCTTTAACTATATTTATATTTTTCTTTGAGTAATGCACTCTTTAGCTATTTCAAGTAGTTTATCTTGAATACTTTCAACAGTAGTTCCAGGCAGTTCCGGTATTTTAATTTTGTATGCAGAGTCTGTTTCTGTACCCATAATACCCTCATAAATTACTTTAGTTACATAGCTACAATCAAAACCATCCTCTACATTTAGAGGAATAACTTTGTCGCCATCATAATTTATAATCTTCATAGGAAGATAAGCACATGTTCTAAGTTTTCCATATTCTGAATTATGAGGTACTGCAACTACATCTGCAGGATTAACTAAACAAGCTATACCTGTATTTCCATAATAATTCTTTTTAAGCCATTTAGCAGAAGCACAATGTAGACCCCTACTGCACTCATGAGAGCTGTCACAATCACATTTATTTCTATCAAGAGTCACTACTTCTCCTATTTTAATTACAGTTGAGTGACTATGATAGTCAGTATATACTCCTTCCTTTGGAGTAGTATCCACATTTCTGTAAGCTACAAAGAAGCCACATTTAGCAAGTTTTAAACCATGTAATTGTAGAAACCAATATAAATTATTTCTACATTCCTCATTAGTATTAAGAGACATTAAAGTCCAAAAATTCCTATATGTAGTAATTTTTAAATCATCATGATTAAACTCAGCATCTAAAATAGAATTTGCTAAATCTATAGGAACTGATAAACTAGATACATTATCCCAATAAATAGCATTATTATATACCCTAAGAATTTTAGATTGTCTTAATTTTTCTATAGTAGAAAGCGCTTGTTCCCTTTCTTTCTTTATTTTATAAAACTCTGGGTTTAGTATACTGATAATTTCATTATCTGTCTGAGCTTTGACTATTTTATTAAATTCTTCATCTGTAATTTTTTTCTCAATACAATTACCATTATTAAGAATTATTGTTACTTTATCTCCTATTTTGATTATTTTTTGCATAATATTTTTAAAATTTTATTGTTTTTAATTTCATAATATGTTGAATAGTTTATTCTAAAAGTTTTAGTCCTTAAAATAATAAGTGCTATTATAAGGTTATTTAGTGAACTTTCATACATATTTATATTACACATTTTACATATTTTATTATACAGAGTATTATAATGCTTTAGTTTTTCACATATTTTTATTGTATAAGGATCTGTTTTTTTACATTTATATGCTAATGCTGCATAAGTACTGTTTTTGTATTTATTATTAAAAGTCATTATGTCTTTAAATGGTTCTTGCAATAATAAAGGTACTATTTTTAGAAATTCTTTACTATAATATAATGAAGGACAATCAACATCTGTAAATACTTGTTGTATAGAATGTAACTTTATAATAGAAGGGTCATCTGAAAGAAGCCGATTCTTATCTACAATACAAGAAACCTTTGTTTTGTTAATAGCTTCCACTATACTTTTTCTTGCTTTAATAAATTTAAATCCTTTAACTTTAGCTAACCCCATATAAAACTCATTATCAGCACTCATATCAGTAAGTATAATTCCTGTTTTGAAACTTTTAAGATATTTTATACAGTCAGCAATACTATTACAATATACTTTTATAGCTCTAGGGTACTCCTGTTTATACAGTATAATATTTTTTATTGTGGGTATTGATTTTGTATATTTTATTTTTGATTTATAAGATAAAAAATCAGAATCTGACTCTATATCCACTACTTTAGCTATTGATATTAAATAATCATACATAAACTTAATTAAAACATTAGTTTCTTTATTCTCCTTAAATCCTATAATAGCTGAAGATACGTAGTATTTTAAATCAGATTCATCAAAATAGCTAACTATAGTATAATCTTTGTAATTATTATAAATCCAATCTTTAATAGTCTGTGTTACTCTATTACAATGTTTTAATATAAGTAGTTTTTCTGCCTTCATAGAAGATCTGTCATAAGCTGCTTGAGGAATCTTGTATCTATAAAATTTTTCATTTTCATATAGACCTATAAAATTTATTAATATAATATTAAAAAAACTATTTATATAAGAAATAGACAATTCACTAAAAGATTTTCCTTTAAACATAATATCATTAGGAGCCTTAGTAACAAAGTCATTTCTATCTCTATATTTAAAATTGTTATAATAATATTTATTATTTATAAAGTCATATCTAATATAAAAGTGAGTAATTTTCCAAAATTCACGAAAATTATCATAATTTGATGGGACTGCTTGTTTTATTATATGCTGTATTTCTTCTTTTGCAGCTTGTATTCTATTATTAATTATATTAATAGTATTCTTATTATATATAATATTCTCTCTATTAGGGGTAATTTCTAATTCTCCTATATTGAACCTAATAGTAATTCCTGTCCTTCTAATTGAATAAAGGAAATTACTGTTTTCCCTTGATAGATATTCATAATTACAAGGATACAATACATTTCCTAAAAGAATTTTATTATCAACTATTGTAGATGCAACAGCAAAATTATTATACCACTTTATCTTAATTTCATTAATTAACTTAGTTTTAGCAGGACCATCTATATATATATTAGGAAAGAATACTACATATTTCAAAGCATCTATATAAGGATTTATATCTGTAATATTTTTTATAGTAATAGCTATACCATTTTTTTCTTCTGTAACTTTTTCTACAACAAGATTAGTAGTAATAGTATTACCATCTTTTATCATAATATATAGACGCATTATACCATTGTAGTATGAGGTTATATATACAGTATTACTACAAGCTAATGAACTATACCTGCCAATACCGAATCCACCAATAAACTCATTGCTTTCTCTTTTAGTACTACTTCCAATATTACAAAATATTTTTTTAAATCTTTGAGGACTAAGTCCCGTACCAAAATCTCTAATAGTTATTTCCCAGTTATTATCACTATAACTAAATTTAATAATAATAGGTGTATTGGTAGTTTTTGCTTCTATATGACTATCCCAAGCATTACTTACAATCTCTCTAATAAAAGATTGCTCAGGGTTAGAGTATAAATTAGACGATAATAATGTAGTAATATACTCAATATTCTTTGGATCTATAGATGTTTTAAACTTTTGAACCTCTCCTATAATTTGTACATTACTTTGTGCTGTTTCTACTATCATGTTTTATAAAATTAAAGGTGAGTAGGACACAGTCTACTCACCTAATATTATTAACTAAGAATTAATATAATCCACTTCAGAGTCAAGGAGGATATGTTTCTTCTTTAAAATTTCAATTAATTTATCACATTTACACCTCTTAGATTCAGATTGGTTTTTTGTAGTACACTCTGATATAATTGCTTCAAGCTTGACATTAGATACTTTTGTATAATCAATCCCATATCTTTTCTTAATTTTTTCTTGAAGTCTAAGGTTTCTAACCTTTACAAAAAGTTCTTTTCTATTCATTTGAATAAATTTAAAATTGTTTGTTTAAAAGTTTCTTTGTTATTTAAAATTTTATAATAGTCACTTATATCTTTCCCACCTTTAAAGTAAGGTAATATAATATTAGTAAAACCTGTCCTGTTAGCTAAATTAACAGCATCCTGCAAACCGACTTTATCATTATCTAAACATATATATATTTTATTAAATCTTTTTTTTAAGTTTTCTATTGCAGTATTGCTTATACTATAGCCTTCCCCTTGAATTGCTAATGATGGAATATTTGTATTAGCCCATAGACATAAGGCATCTTTTAAAGATGAGCAGATACAAAGCTTTTCCCCTTTTTTAGGCACTTTAGTCCATAAGCTAATGACAGATTTATCGTGACCATTAGACCATTTATAACCACTTTTATTAAATGGTTGATATATTTTTAATGTAACTTTTTTCTCTTTAAATTCTACATAAGTATAGGCATATTTATCAGCTTTAAAAAATAATTTTATGCCATTCTTAATAATAATTTTATGAGAAATAGGGTATACATCAGCATATTTTAACCACTTCAATGATATTCCATAGCTATTCCAATATTGAATATCATAGTCTTTCCATTTTCTTACCTTACATTTTAAGATTGTCTGATTATTAATTTTACACTTACTTATAGTATAACTGCCTTTTCCTATTTTAGTATTATAAGGAAAATTACCTAAATCTTTATACACCCTATTATTTACTTCCCTATAGTCACAATCCCACATTTTACTAAGTAATGTCCATATAGATCCTGATTCTTTAGTACTAAAGTCTATATAATTAACTTCGGTATCCTTAGGACAATATAGAGCAAATGAAGGGTGCTTATCCTCCCTTAGAGGGCTATGTATTAAACAGGGTATAGATTTAATATTTAAGTAAAAGGCAGCAATATCAGCTTGGGATAAATTACTTAAATCCCAATAAGGTTCTTTTGATTTACTGCCTTTACTTATCATATTTATTAAGCCCAGGGATCTGACGTGTTATCTGATGGCATATCAAAGGGTAAATCCTCTGATGCCATAGTAGAAGATGCAGAAAATGTAGTAGGTGTTACTGTATATTCATGAACAGGCTCTGCGGAATACTCTGTATTGAGAGTTTTACTATGCTCTTCTGCATAAGCAATATCTTGTTGAAGCATTCTACTTAGACTACTGTAATTAGTAGCATTATTAACATAAAATTTCTTAGTATATACAGATTGATACAATCTACCTGTATTACTATCAGTTCTTACACCCAAACAAACTTTTATTTTATTAGTAGGTTGGAATCCAAGAATACCTCTAATTTCTGAGAAATCACCCTTAAAAAGTTTATCAAAACTTTCTAATTCTAGTCTACATTCGCATTCCTCAGGTTTAACATCAGTATTAGGAACTGTGCATTTATTTATATTATCCCATTTAGTAATATTAGGAATACACAAGAATATTCTAATAAAGTTAGTAAGGTCTTCTTCCCCAACATAAGCAATTCTATAGTCATTACTAATATCTGCTTTTCTTCCAGTGGCATAAGTAGGAATCTCTTTTGCAGAAATCTCTGCTTCTGTTGCCCAAGCAAATCTACCATACTTATCTACTACTTGATACTTGCCAGAGTTAGCACCAAACTGCTTCTGATTAGTAATAAACATAGGCATTGTTACAAGGGGCATTTCAAAGCCGATCCTCTCTATATCTGGTTGAAGAACCAAACTAATTCTTACATTCTTGTAGGACTTACCTTCTGCATCCTCTTTATCTTGCACATAAACAGGAGCTTCCTCCAGTGTAGTATTAAAGAGTTTCTCATGCTCCTCCTTATTAGGATTTACTGCCTTTACAAATACTGGACAAATGCCAATATACCTCTTAAATTCCTGAGCCTCCTTTGAGGCATTACCTTTTGAAATTGCCATTTTATTATTATGTTTAAATTGTTTATATTATATATTTATTATTAATTAAAGACTAAAATCTCTTTCAGTTATTTCATTGCTATTGTTTTCTGCAAATGAATCATTGCCTGCTATAGATTCCTCTTGTTTATCTTGTATAGGAGGAATAATAGTATCGGGATAAATAAACTCAAAAGTAGTTTTCTTGATAATATTACCATTCTTATCTACTTGATCAGTAGGTGTAACTACCTTTTTAATAATATCCTCTGTATGATAGCCTGTCATCGCTACAGTAGGAGCATCAGTTAATTCAATTTGCTCATTGACTTCCTCTAGTTCTTCGTCAATTTTAGCTTTCTTTTCTACCAATTTGTTTTTTCTTTTGAGAAAACCCTCAACATTCTGAGCTGTTCTTTTTAGTCTTGCCAGCTCAAACTTAGTAAATTCTTTTTTTGTCATTGTTTATATTAATTAATTGTTAATAAATATTTTAGAAGTGTCAAATTTCACTTCATTATTCTCATCTGATTCTGCTACTAAAATTTTCTTACCTCTAAGGTGAGGACATCTAGCTTCTCTAATAGTATTATCCCCTCCTTCAAAAGAAATGTAAGTTTTATTACCTTCTCTGTAAATTAACCCTATAGCATCTGCTTCTCCACAGATAATATCTCCTGTTTTTCCAGCTAAATCCATAGATAATTCAGACATTTCTTGTGAATCTTTTCTTATTTGTTTATCTTTCACATGAGTAACCAAAATAAGAGTTTCACAAAGAGGTTTAAACATATCTATCATCTGTCTGATTGCTTTTCTAAGATACAAATAACCTGAACCATTAGGTAACATTCTTACATCAGCTTTAGGATCTAATACTGGTTTACCTGTTTTAGGATCTTTATAGACCATTCCTTTAGAGTCTTTTAGATACCCCCATCCTGCACCCATAGGAGTATTCCTATATAATTCTGCTGCATAAGGAATGCTTATTTCCTCCAATCTTGTAGCATTGTCTATAGTTATAAACCTATATGGAGCTTTGTGAAGTTCTTTACCTTTAGCTATGATTGCATCTTTAATTTCCTGCAAGTCTTTCATTGACCTTGCTTGTACTTTCATCACTGACAAAGCTCTATAACCATCCTCCAAGTCAATGATAAGATTGTCATCAATAGCTGCTACAAATGAGCTCTTTCCCTGTTTTGGCCTGCCCATAATAATAAGCAGCTTAGGATTATAATTAGTTACTGCACTTCTTTCTGTTGGTAATTGTATCATATTATTTTATTATTAAAAATATTATTTACTTTAGTAATCATAAAAGACAAGAGAGTAGTTTTAGTAATTCCTTTTCTCTTGTTTTCTATAGCTTTATATACTCTTTCTAACTCTATTGAATCAGATGGCTTAGGTAACTCTTTATAATAATTTATTGCACCATTAAAATAAAGAGGACATATAGCATTTGATTCTCCTCCTCTATTAAGAACTATTTCCAAACATCTAAAATTACCTTTTAATATTCTAATATTATACTTTAAATACTCGGGGAGTTCAAAACTGAAAGGATTAGTTATTCCTAACATGACATCTACAGCCTTGCCTGTATCTTTACTATCTGCCAATCCTGCTAAAGTTGGTCTTATTTTATTACTTTTAAAAGCATCTAATCCTATAGTTTCAATGTTCTGTTGTTGAACTACTACAGGTATATAATGATATTTATTTCTAGCTAAAATTAAGTATTCACATAATTTATTAATAGTTTCTCTTAAAGTAAAACCTCTTTCAGTATCAAGTAATGATACATGGTCTATTATAAACATTACATATTCATTTTCTTTATAAGGTTTATAATAATCAAAAGATTCTCCAATTCTTTCTATTCCATCAGCATCTTTATATTTATATTTCTTTTTATGAATTATACCATGATTTTTAGCATAATTACAAATATCTTTCCATATTCCTGTAGGATTCTTAGCTTCACAAAATTCTACATGATGTTCATAAAAACTAAGTATCTCTACTATTTCTTTAGAATCTAAAAGATCTAATACTTCTTGCTTTACAGGTCTTTTTGTATTAGTAGAGGATAAGTCTGTAGGACTAATCTCTATATTATATACTGTATACAGCAGATAACATATAAACCTTAAAGTAATATTCTCTTTTGTTTCTTCTAAAGGATAATAAAATATTTTAGGAGTTATAATATTAGGATTCTTATAAGCAAAAATAATAGTATTATATAGAAACAAATAATTCATTATTTGAGTTTTTGAAGCTTTAGATGCTCCACTAATCAAATAAAATTTACCTTGTTCAATACCGGGAAATTGCTCAGAGAATCTTGGAAAGGGAGTAGGTATACAATTAACTTCTCCATTTAATACTTTATTTCTCCTTGATTCTAAATAATGTTTTAATCTCTCTCTTAAACTTATAGTAAGGTGCTCGTCCATTCTTCTTTTTGATTATCTAATTGCCCTTCATTTTCTATAAGAGACATTAATTCAGATTTTATTTCTACATTACCATCAGCATCTCTAACAGACTTTAGTATAAAGTACTTAAGTAATTGCATATATTTATAATTACCATTAAATGAATTTACATATTCTTTAGTAGCCTTTATAACTTTTTCTGCATTAAGAGAAAAGCCATATTTTACAACAAGAGTTTTAAGTTTCTTTGCTACCTCTGTTGTAGTTCCTCTCCACATATAAGTAGTCCCGGCCTTCCTTCCAGAAGGATATATTTCTCGTAACTTAACAGCTAAATTTGTATATTCTGAATCTGCATCAATAACATTCTTATCAGAGTCTATAACAATAGTAGATATTAAATCCTTTATTTTATCACTTATAACTATTTTATCTTTAGAGAACAAATCTCTATTGGCAAATCCTTTAGCTATAAGAGATAGAGTAACAGATTTAATATCTACTTCTTTAGCATTAAGAAACAAGACCAAGAACTCTTCAAGTGTAATATTATACTTATTAAGGATTGTTTGGTCTATTGTTAACTTCATATTTTTATATCTTTATAATTATCTACGACATGAATGAATTGAGGATTATAATTTTCCAACATGTTTTTTACTAACTCTTCTTCTCTAGTATCTTTAAAATAAGGAATTATAAGAATAGGTTCTTTGTGTCTAAGTAATCTACCCATTCTTTGTTTTATAATAGTTTCAGAACTATTTAAATTAGCATAAATACCTATTTGACAATCTACTAAGTTCATACCCTCATTAAGGATGTTACAGGCAGTGATATGATTTATTTTGTACTCATTAAATAATTTAAGATTAATTACAGAGTCTTTATTTTTACTATTAATACAATATTCCCCCAGCTTTTCTGTTTGCTCTATACTATTACAAAATATCAAAGTTCTGCACTTATCAAAATAGCATAACATTTTTTGTATATAAGAAACTTTTTTATCACTTAACCATCTTAATCTATTATTACACAATCTAAGCCACTTATGTTTAGCTATTTCACTTCTTCCTCTTAAATATTTTGTTTTCCAAAACTCAATCTGTCTATTTAAATCAATTAAGTATTGTTTTTGAGTACAATATATTTTTATAGGATATTGCTTTTGCTTTAAATAATTCCACCTTGTAGCCCATGATGTTTCTATAACTCTGCCTTTACTCCTTGTATTTTTTAGTATAGTTTCTGTAGGTATTGAATTACCTAAATGCAAAGGTAATAAATAAACTTGAGGATCAGGTAAAATATCATTATCAATAGCATTTCTAAGAGTTTTTTTATAAACAATTAATCCTTTAAATGTCTTTTTTAACTCTTCTTTTAAAAACTTACCTACTGTAGCGGATAGTAGAATACTGTATTTAATATTAAAATTAGACAATGCCTTTCTACATCTTTCTGATAAATGATGACTTTCGTCAAATATACAAACATCATAGTTACCTGCATACTTAGGTAAAGAAACATAAGTTGTCATAGTTATATTAACATCCCTATCTTTCCACCATTTATTAAATTCTTCCTCCCAATTTTGTTTATGTACTATTCTATTAACTACTAATAAAATATTTTTAGCTTTAAGTTGTTTTACTTTCTCAATAGCTATTTTTGATTTCCCAAATCCTGTAGGCAGCTCTAATAACCAGTTATTACCTTTGAGAGAAAGAATCTCTTGTAATATATCTTCTCTTGTCATCTTCTTCTTTTTGTTTTACTATTTTTCTTAATAATTTTGTATACCTCTCACTCTCTGCATAATTTATTTTCTCCAAGAAAGTGTAATAGTCATTAGGATATTTATAATTCTTTTGAATCCATTTTTTATATGCTATTATACTTTCTGTCCAATGATTAAACTTATAATAGCTGTTTGTTTTACTATTATATAATCCAAAAAGATTATTATGTTTTATACATACTTTAGATTTAAAGTTTCCTGTTTCTAGTATAGCTTGTGCATAAACAATATTTTTATGTTTTATATCATAGTAAATCAGTGCTTCCTCTAAACCTTCTTCAGGAGATTGATAAAAGAATTTAGGTATAGTATTTATTGATGCAGTATCTGTTTGTTTTTTATTGATAGTATCAATAATTTTTACAGTATCTTTTGTTTTTATAGTTTTTGGTACTGTTTTTTTAGTTTGTAGTAGTAATATTGCTATTACACTCCAAGGTATTATTGATATTACTGTGACTAATACTTTTATTTTATTTTTCATATTGTAAATAGGTGTATATAAGTTCTTATTTTTTCTTGATTATGATACTTGTAATACCATAATACAATCTTATATTTCCTATCTTCAATTATTATATCTATAAATGGTTTAAAATACTTTTGTAAAGATAGGATTATCACGAATATTATAGAAATTATTATAAATATTTTCATATAGCATAATTTTAAGACAAAAAAGAAAGCTAAGCAAGATATAACCTTGCAAAGCTTTGCTTTGTTAATTAATCATCAAGAATAAAAAAGTAAAAATCAGTAGCCCCAGCATCATGAGCTATAAGTTCACAATGCTTTTTAATTCTTGCTTCTTCTGACATATTACTCCAAATTGTAATAGGGTTGCCATTTCTTTTAGCTATTATCTTATTATATTTTGGAGTTGTAGGTGTTTTAAGCATATAATCATATGCTTCTTGAGACATTTTTAATACCTGTTTTGCAGGTTTTGATTTTCTTGTCTCAAATGAAATAGTCTTAGTTTTATATCTTTTTTCTTCTTCATCAAAAGTTCTAAAACTAAGGTAGTTCATGTCATTTAATTCTGGTTTGTTTTCAGCCGCCTGCTGGCTTATCATAACACCTCCTGGAAGTGTCATGACAAGGCTTAATTTTGGTTCTGTCATAATTTATTTAATTAAATCTTCCCATAAATAGGCTTCAAATTCACGTTTGAGTTCCATTTCAGCTTGTTTTGCTTCATCCAAATATATTTTTAAGAAATATGAGCATTCATTAAAGTTTTCAATATTTCCATCAAACTCTAAATAAAGCCATTTTTCACAATATTTTATTGCCTCTTGTTGTTTTTTTGTTGCTTTTCTTGTCCTCATAGTTAATTTGATAATAAAGATAGTAAATCTTCAGTAGTATATTCTACTTTATTTATATCTTTTGATTGATAATATAATTTAATAACCTCTGTAACTTCTTTATTTAATAAAGAGTTATTTATTGCAAAGTGATATAGTTCTTTTATAGTCATAACTATTAATATTGTACACCCAGTGAGACTCGAACTCACAACCCTCAGTTTAGAAGACTGATGCTCTATCCAGTTGAGCTATGGGTGTTTTATAATTATATAGTTTCTATATTATAAAATTTAGCATACTTAAAATTAAACTTAAACCCTTCAGGAAATTCTTTAAAGAATTTATTGGCTTCTTCCTCATTGCAACACCAATCTAAAATAGCGTTTTTTATATCAATGGAGCCTTTAATTATCATATTATCTTCTCCTTTTTTTGCTTTAGAGATAAAGAAATTTTCATCTCTGGTAAAGTCTTTTAAATATAATTTTAAAGCATAATATTTCTTTAAAATGTAATCCATGTTTAAGTTTGTTATTGTAACTCCTAAGAAAATTGTTGATTCTTTCATCTTGTTTTATTTTTTAATCTTGTTAAACTTGTGGACCAATAGGGACTTGAACCCTAAACCTTCACATTATGAGTGTGCTGCTCTAACCATTTGAGCTATAGGTCCTATGAGTATTATTTAATATTAATTAAGTTGTTAAACCAATAATAACCACTTAATATAATAAATTCTCTTTTATTGATAAAGGCTGTACAGATGGATATGAACAGAGTATTTATTGCTATTATACTTAAAAGAGTAAGAAAACTTACATTGTTTATACAAATAGACAATATAAATATTATAGCTGTAATCCATAAGAAGATACCTTTTATTGCTAATTTTATAGTTTTCATTGTTTTTTCTTGTTAAAATAATAAATAAATGTATGTAAACTAAGCCACAAAATGAATAAAATGATTAAAAAGTTTGCAGCTTCTATGAGATAATTTATGAGAAAATCTAACATTATAGTAAGTTAAAACAGTAAAAAGAGTTATAATTAAAAGAGGGAGAGTTAAATACTCCCTCTTTGTTATGCTTAAAGGCCGAGGGAAACGATTTCCCAACTATCCTGACCAGCCTTACATAGCTTATAGCTCCCACTGGCTAACTCAACTACCTGTAAATCATCCTTTTGTGCTGCAATTTGTTTAGGAGTCAGTTCTCCTAAATTACTGCTAAATCCTACAAAAGTAACATCATCTCCTCTTTGAAAAACACAGCTCTTGAAAGCCTCTCCAGTCTCACTGTTCACAAAAGAGCCTACCTTCATGATACCATTGGCCTTAGCAAAGCTAATAAGACTCCAAGAATCAACTATTCCATTATCCATGATAATAAAAGCCATTTCAGACTTGCTGTATAAACTAAGGTGTTATACTACCCAGCTGCAATATTACATTAGATTACCAGAAACAGCTAACTTCCAAATAATCTTATTATTATCAAACTATAGGTGGAGTTCTGTTTAGATTAGAGTTAACACAATACAAGCTTAATACTAAGCTATTGTGGTGATTAGATTAGTCAGGTTTAAGATACCGACACTTTTAATATAGTCTAACTTTTCTATTCTATGTAATAGTTCACATGATTTAAACCCAATAGAGCAGCTCTAAGAAAGAAAAGAACCAAAAGAAAGAAACTATTATTTATTATTAATTTATATATTCCTAAAAGAAAGAAATATATAAAGAAAGAAAAGGGTTAAAAATAATGCAGAGCACAAAGCCCTGCATTACTCTTATTTCCACAACAAGCTATCCAGTTTAGCTTTAGATTCATAGTAATCTTGAGGGTCAAAAGCATCAACCCAGTCATACTGACTATCTAAAGTATCAAGAAGTTCTTCAGTAGCTTTATTATAAGCATCATAAGCCTCAAGATACTTAACTGATTTAACTGTAGCAACACTATGCCCTGCTACAAAGCCTGCAATCATACCTAAGACAATAGATAAGATGCAAATAATAAGAGATTTTTTCATATCAAATGATAGGAAGAGTTCTGTTTAGATTAGACTTTATAAGTAATTAGATGATTGTTTAGACTATAGATTTTTAAGAGTAAATATTGTTTAGATTAAGGAGTACTTCTAAATATTATTTACTCACTTTAGAATCAAAAGGAGTAACATCATCAAGGCTATCTATAATAAGTTTAATTATACCTCTCTTAATATTCCTTTTAATTATTTGGTTATATCATTTTTTTTACTTACCTTTGCACCAGTATACTTAGACTACATAAGTATGGTACAGATGGAATACTAGAATAAGACCTTCTGAAAGTCCCATTTAGCCTAGGTTTAGGAACTGCAGATATGAAATAATTATCAAACATAGCGGGGAGGTTGAGCCTAACTAAAAAGCTTAGTTATAAAGTCTATTTGCCCACCAAGTAGTTGTGAAAAGGTAGAGAGTAAAGAGGCCATAGGGGAATAAAAGTCAGCAATGACATAATAAACTCGCGGTAGACTGAAGATTCTAAGCAAGACTTACCGAAAATTTTTATAATGTAAGGTAAGTGTGACAGGGGTGTTGCAATCGCTGGAGTATTTCTATGTCTCTTAATTAAAGAGTTAATAAAAGTTAATGCAACACCTAAGAAATAAAGAGTAACCTGTTAAATCAGTATGTCTTAAATATAAAAAAAATAGCAAGACGAATCTTGCTATTGTTTTTTACATAAGGGAATCAAGTTTCTCATTATATATATAGTAATCTTGGGGGTCAAATGCGTCAGTCCAAGAGTACTTGCTATCAAGAGAATCTAAGAGAGTTTCAGAGGCTTTATAATAATTACCATAAGCCTCAAGGTATTTATTGGCTGTTTTAGTTGCATAGTTATTTCCAGCAACAAAACCTAATATAGAACCTAATATTAATGAAAGGATTATTTTCATGTTCATTTAGAATTTCAAGTTCATTTAGAATTTCAAGATAAAAAGGGGAGCTCATGCTCCCCCTTTGTCATTTTAGAGTCCCAGGTCAACGTCTTCCCAGGAGCTATTACCCTGCTTGCAGAGCTTATAGCTACCCGTTTCAAGTTCCACGACCTGTAATTCGTCTTTAAGGTCAGCAATCTCTTGAGGAGTCAGCTCCCCCAGATTGCTGCTGAAGGAGACAAGAGTCACCTCCCCTCCATCAACAAATGCACAGGACTTGAAAGCTTCCCCCGTTTGACTGTTTACAAAGGGGGCAACTTTCATTTGCCCATGCATTCTTGCAAAACTAATAAGACTCCAAGAATTGACAATTCCTACACTCTGTGTTTGAGGCTTTTGTGCTTGTTGTCTTTTAACGGTTCTCATAATTTTTCCCCATTTCAGAGGCACTGCATGAATTAAGGCATCATGCTATCCTGCTGCATTACTATTATTTAGATAATTAAGAACAGCAAGCTCTTAAGTTATCTTTTCAATTATCAATAAATAAGAAGAGTTTTGATTAGATTAAATATTAAGAAGGAGAGAAGCGACTGCTTCTCCCCTCCTTGTTTATAGCCCATAATCTTCCCATGTTTGGAAGAGGGCATTAACAAGCTCTCTTCCTTGTGCAGCCAAATGATTGCCATACTCTGTATACATAGAGTATGATTCGTTGTTGCAGTATGACTGCAAGTAGGCATTAAGCCTTCTCTCTAATTCTATAGGATTTGGATAGAAGGAGAACAAGGGGTGAGCGTAGAGCATGTTAAGCTCTTTGTACTCTGGGTTGCTTTCTAAGACCTTACTATAGGCCTGCTTTCTTAGATTCTGTGTCATCTTTTTATTTTTTAATGATTATACAATTCAAAATTATGTAGGAGTCATATTTAGATTAAAACTCCTACAAATGACCCATGGGGGAATATCCCCATTGTCAAAGGCTGGGTGGGGTGTTGGTTAGATTATCCCCCATCTTCACCTCTATTTCATTTTAAAAAAAATAAAATAAAAATTAAATTTATAATTATAATAATTTATTAATAGTATTATTACAATTATATAATATAGTTTGGTAGTTACAATTATTGTTTGTAACTTTGCACCAGTGAATAAGAAATATACTATAAACATATAATCTCTGATTATATGAAGTGGTTATTAAAATTAATACAGAATAATACTGGCATCAGCTCAAAGAATTTTTTCTTAGTAGCTGTTACAATAGTAGGAATATTATTATTGATAGTCCCTATTATAGTGTTAATAATAGAAGTTATTAATACAAAAACTATACATACTGACCTTCATGGCATGGCAGCATATATAGGTTCAGTAGCAGGAATATTTGCTTCAGCAGGAATAACTAAAGCATGGTCAGAGAAATATGAAAAAAAGAATAAACCAACATTATAATAATAAAATATTAGTTTCTGGTAATGACAGATGTGATGTTAACACATTAGAGAATAATGAGTTGTTGTTATATTCACGGAATAATAAATCTATCCCTAGTAAATTAATAGCTAACGAGAATGGTAAAATTACTGAATATAAAGTAGGGGAAACTTCTACTATTATAAAGGTAAAAAGAAAAAATCCTCCTTTCCCTAATACAAATACATATAAGAAAGAACCTGTTTTGCCAGTAACGTATGTACGTGCAAAACTAATTGATGAGAATGATAATTCTCTACTCATTAAAGATCTTGAAAGATATAGAAAAGATAAACATAATACCATTTTATTTGTTGTGTGTTATGTTAGAGGTCTGAATACTAACTACCGGATAATAGAGGAGGGTGTGTCAATTCCTGTACGGACATTACAGTATGGAGTTTTAGCGCAAGATTACTGTGACAATAATGTCTATTCTAGAATAGTGTTTCTTTATGATTGTGTAAATAGGAAGATTCTTGATTTTAAAAATCAAGGAGGAGGCAACCAAGATGGATATAAATATTTTTATATAAAAAATTTTAAAAAATATATTCATATTGAATGGCTTGAAAATACTAACCTTACTAGGGATCCTATTCTTATTTATAAAAATTTAGGGGAGACCATAAAAATAGCAAACCTTAGAGGTGCAAAAAAGGCAAAAATTTTTTATGTAAGAACACCGGAGTTTGCACAGTACCAGGGGACACCTTCATATCTTGAAATTGTAAATTGGCTCATTAAAAAAAGATACTCAACAAGTTTTTATGACAAGTGGATTGACGTAAGTAGCAATAGTGGTGCTGTTCATTATTGTGTTAAATATAACAGTTCTGATAAATTTGAGGAAGGCCCCATTTTATCAGCAACAACAAAAAGTACGGCATTCCGAATTTATTGTAGTATTTTTATTAAATATTTGGCTCCACTTAATAGTGGAGTTAGAAATAAACTGATTATAAAAATACAAGTATCTAATATTTGTATAGAAGAACTTAATTAGTAGTAGTCTATTTATTAATATTTATATGATTTATATTAGGGTGAAGGAGCATTACGTTATATTAGGTATAATTCACGAATACCCTATAATAACCATATGTCCTTCACCCTTTATTAATATATACACTTAATATGTGGTTAAAAGAAAGTAACAGATTAAAACATTTACTCTATGCTATACCAGCAGCATTTATAGGAACTATATTCTTTGCTCTAGGTTTAGCATTTGGTATGGAGTTTAAGGATAAACAATATGGTGGTAAGTTTGATTGGTTAGATATAGTTGCCACTGCTATAGGTGGTATAATTGGTCAATCGTTATATTTATTGTGTATGATAGGAGTCCATTTAATTTTTGATTAATCACAATACCTCCATGTTGGAATCGGTATACAAGTTGGTCTTAAACACCAATGGTCATAAGACTATGTGGGTTCAAGTCCCACTGGAGGTACAATAATAGCTCTTGAAGGGTGCAGCAAAATTATAAATTACTGGACTATTTATACAATCTATTATTTATGATTCCTTATAGTTATAAAACAGCTATTTAAAAGCAAGTATTCATGAGTTAAGTTTTAAAAGCATACTGTAAGGATTTTATTTAACACAACAAAGCTATAAATTCTAGGATAAGTAGCAACGTAACATACAGAAGGCTTCTTACTTTATTTAGTATAGCACAAAGTTCTGTTGGATGTCGTAGAATCCACCTGCTCTTCTAGGGATGATATGAAGATAAAACCTCTAGGTGGAATATACTAGAGCCAAACCCAGCTTTTTAGCTGGGTTTTATTGTTTCTATACCTTAGTATAAACAATTAATAAAAAATAATTATAAAAAGTTGTTAATTTATTTGGTATTGTTAAATAAATTATATACCTTTGCAACTGTTAGAAATGGTCTCTTAGTATAAAGGTTTAATATCCTTGTTTTGTAACCAAGGGATGTAAGTTCGATTCTTACAGAGACCTCTACTATAAATAGATTATATAAGTTAAAGGTGGTAATACTTATATACTCTACGCCCACTAGGGGAACTATTTATGGTTTGTTGTGGGCTTTTTATTACAAGGAGTAGGCACTGTCTTTTTAGACTGAAGGTTCAATTCCTTCCCTTGTAACTAATATAAGTGGTATGATAAAAATACTTAATGCACTTAACCTTAGACAGCTTATAAAACAAGCTAATAGTATAGGTTTAAAGAGAGAAGAAATAATAACTATCCTACAATCACAAGGACAGTTTTATTTAATTTATTATAATAAAGGATAACTATGGAGGACACTAATACATATAATGATGAAATGGTTTTTTACTGTAAGAAGTGCTTATCATTGAGAATTAAATCAGTACCTGACATGGAAGATTTAAACTATTGTGATGAGTGTGGAGCTACAAGTATTGGTGAAACTGACATTGAGACTTGGAGACAAATGTACAAAGATAAATTTGGTTTTGATTATTTAGATAAATATTAATTATGGAAGAGAAGAAAATGACAGTAGAGCAGGTACAAGCTGCTGCAAATGAACAAATTAACCTTCTTTACAAGAAATTGCAAGAAGCTAATATGTCTAATACTTTTAAAAGACTTGATTACCTATTTATGATTGTTGAAGGAAAGTTTGGTGAGGCTTTGAAGGATAAAGCTAGGGCTGAAATTGACTACATTGTATTTGGTAATCCAGAGTCAAAGGAAGAGTCTGAAGACATTAATACTTCACTAAAGGAGGACTAATGATGCAAGGGAAAGTCAATAATGTTATTGGGCTTTCCCAAACACCATTAGGAGATGAGTTTTTTAGGTATTGGTTTATCTTTCTTAGGCCCTTACATCATCTTACTGATAGAGAAATAGATGTTATTGCCTCATTTGCAAAACATAGGTACAAACTATCAAGAGTGATAAAAGATGAGAATCTTCTTGATACAGTACTTATGAGTGAGGAAACTAAGAGAGAAGTGAGGAAAGACTGTAATATTACCTTAGTTCATTTTCAAGTTATCATGGGCAAACTTAGAAAGAACAATGTTATAGTAAATAATAAAATAAACCCAAAGCTAATTCCTAATATTAGTGAAGACTCAAAAAGTTTACAACTTTTAGTTATATTTCCAATAAAATAATGGATAAAAATATCTATTTAGAAGTAAGTAAAACTTTGGGAATATCTTCTGATGTTGTTGAGAAAGTCTATAAAGCCTATTGGTTGTATATTAAAACAACTATACAGGCTTTACCTTTAAAAGAAGATCTTACAGAGGAGGAGTTCTCTAAGTTAAGAACAAACTTCAATATTCCTTCTCTAGGGAAACTTAATTGTACTATAGATAAATATAAAGGTACTAAAAAGAGATTTAAATTAATAAAGAAATTAAGAAATGCTAAAGATAAATAGTATTAAGCCCTTGTTTAATAAAATTGTCACTACTTGTGATGTGTATGAGAAAGGAAAGACAGAAGGTAATATTATAGTAAAAACAGAAGGAACTATTAAAGAGTATCAAAGAGTAGAGGCAGTAGGCTCTACAGTTAGAGATATTAAAGTTGGTGATTTAGTCCTTATTAATCCTAAAAGATATGTGGTTCCTAATCATAAAGATAAGAAAGATAATTCTATAAAAGGTGTAATAGGAGATGATTTAACATTGGGAGTAAGTTTTCCTATAATTGAATATGGAGGTAAGAAGCATCTTCTCATTTATGACCAAGACATTGATTATATTATTGATGGGGAGGAGATTAAGGAGGATTCAACAAGTTCTTTAGTTCTCCCAAGAGAAAAAAAAGTCATTGTTTAATATATAGCTCATGGTCAATTCCATGAGCTTTTTTATTTTATATATTATGAAATTATTTAAATATGAAGGATATAAAGTAGTTATTTCTGAAGAAGCATTTGGACTTAAAGTATTTAGGCAAATATGGAATAGAGATAGAAGTGTTCATAAAGACAAAGCTATAATGGAGTTGTCTTATATATATTTTATGGAAGATCCTAGAAGTGATTATCAATATATTATAGATAAAGAAGAAAGGTCTAAGGCTATTATTGAAGGAGAAGGCCTATCTGATAAATGGAAACCTGATAAAGTAGTAATAGAGGCTATAGAATTTTACTCTAGTTTTAAATCTACATCAGCTTTGTTATTGGAGGATACTAGGATAGCTATTAATAAAGTAAGACAATTTTTAAAGACTGTGGATTTAAAGGCTGTAGATGACAAAGGAAAACCTATATATACTATTAATAGTATTACATCTACTATTAAAATGATACCTCAATTGATTAAAGATTTAGATGATGCAGAAAAAGCTATTAAAGCTGATATGCAAAACAACTTAGGTAAAGTAAGAGGACAAAAAGAAAAATCATTATTAGAAGACGGGATATTATGATACAACAATTAGTAAACACTCTTAATAATGTTTTGAAAGGCAGTAATTTAATTCTTCATATTGAGGAGGAACAAGGTAGAAGTATTAAATCCATAGTGTATGTTACTTATTCTGTTTATATTAATACAAAGAGTAATCCTAAACCAATAAAATTAGTTTCCCTCACTAGAACTAAAAAATTAAATGAGGATAACTATGCTATTGAAAAGGAGTTTACAGAAAGTTTTCTTATATATATAATAAATGGAGGATTACAGAATCTATGAATAAATATCAAACAGAATATACCACAGAGTATTTAGATTCCTTACCTAAAGAAGTACAAGAGCAGTATTATGATTTTGTGACATCTGTACCTTATATTAAAGAGTTAATATCAAATGACAGATTGTATGCTAAAGATCTTTCTAGAGATTCTGAAAATAAGATTATTATAGACGTTACTAAGCCTCATATTTTAGAAGATACTGATTATTTTAGACCTTCTGCTATTCATTTTCAAAAATATGGTTGTTATACTAAATTAAAACCTAATGCTAATCCTAATAGTGAATATGGTAAATGGATTAGGGAGGAAGTTAGAAGATGTTGGGAAGGGTATATAAGACCTTCTGATGGTGAATGGGTTACAGGAGATATGTATTTTTTTCTTAATTATTGTCCCATACAACTTATTAAACATAATGCTAAAGGTAACTCTATTAGAACTATTGATTTTCCAAAGTTTTGGGATGGACATTATTATAAATCTCATTACTTGAATCAATGCAGATTGAGTGGATGTCATGCTGCAGAATTAGCAAGTAGAGGTAGAGGAAAGAGTTATTTTGCAGCAGCTATGTTGGCTAAAAGATTTATACTAGGAGAATCTAAGGAAGTAAAGAAGAAAGTACAATGTGTAGCCACTGCATCAGAAAGAAAATATATTCAAGGTGCTAATCAACTGTTAGATATGTTTCAATACTATATAGATTTCTGTGCTAATAACACTGAATTTCCTAGACAAAGAATTACCTCTTCTTTGCAGAATTTAGCATGGACTATGGGATATATAGACAGTGAAACAGGCACTAGAAGAGGTACTGAAAATAGTGTTATAGGCATTACTTCTAAGGATGATGAGTCCAAACTTAGAGGTTCCAGAGGTGTTTTATATCTCCTTGAGGAGGCAGGTTCTTTCCCTAGATTACTTAATCTTTATCAAGTGCTAAGACCTTCTGTAGAGGATGGTAATAGTGTATGGGGATTAATATATCTTTATGGTACTGCTGGTGATAATGACAGTGACTTTAGTTCTATGCAAGAATTAATGTATAATCCTGCTGGTTATAATATACATTCTATTTCTAATGTTTATGATAAAGAGGGACAAGGTAGAAAGCAGTTTACATATTTTTTTCCTGGTTATATGAATAGGGCCGATTGTTATGATAAAGACGGTAATAGTGATGTAAACAAAGCATTGATTGAAATCCTTCTTGATAGATACAAAGTAAAGTATAATAGTACAGATATTAATGCTATTACTAAGAGAATAGCAGAGATTCCTATCACACCTCAAGAGGCTATATTAAAGACTAAAGATAATATATTTCCTATAGTAGAGTTAACTAAAAGACTTAATGAAATAGATAACAATCCTACCTTTTTTGATGATGTTTATATAGGAGATTTAGCTTTTAATAAGCAAGGTAAAGTAATATTTGATGCTAATACTCTAGATATTCCTATTAGGAATTTTCCTATTAAGGATAACAAAGTTCAAGGAGCATTGGAAATATATGAAATGCCACAAGAAACACATGGTAAAATACCTAATGAAAGATATATTTTAAGTCTTGACAATTATGAAAATGACTCTGCTCAATCCATGTCATTAGGTTCTATTTTTGTCCTAGATTTATGGACTGACAGAATAGTAGCTGAATATACAGGAAGACCTATGTTTGTGGATGACCTTAATGAAATATGTAGAAAATTATGCATATTTTATAATGGTAAAGTAATGGTAGAAAATAATAAAAAAAATACTTTTGCTTACTTTAGTAGAATGAATAGCTTACACTTAATGGCTGATACTCCAGAATATTTAAAAAATAGGCAGATACTAAAAGCTAGTACTTTTGGTAATGCAAGTAAGGGGTGTCCTGCTACAGTGCCTGTAATAAATTTCGCTATGGAAAGATTGAGAGATTGGTTGTTAAAGCCTATAACTACTACAGAGGAAATTAATGGTGAAGTTATATCTACTACTATTCCTAATTTACATTTTATTAAAAATAGGGCTTTACTTAAAGAATTAATACTTTATAACCCTGCTATTAATGTAGATAGGATTATGTCTATATGTCAACTAATGTTATATAGAGAAGAAAAAATGATTATCTATCAAGGAAATCCCCAAAAAGCAGAGAAAAGAATAAACTTTAAATATTTAGGTAATGATCCCTTCTTTACTAATAATTACAAGCAGTAAATTTAGTAAAATGTTATTATTAAATCATTTAAACTATTGTTTAATTAATTTTTTCTATGTAAATTTGCAGTATATAAATATATAGAACTATGAGTGAATTTTTGCAGTTTCCATCTCAGCAACTTCCTATGAGTAAGAAAACTAAGACTTGGAGAAAGCAAATTCTTGATTGGGGTTCTAGTAGAGCTACTATTAATAGTTCATTAATTAGGAAAAGTGTTATACATAAAAGAATTAACTATGATCTATTGAATGGTATAGTGCATCTTAATGATATGGCAGCTATAATTAATCCAAATGATATTAAGGCACAGTTTATCCCTTCAAAGATACAACATTATCCTATTATGAACTCTAAACTCAATGTTCTGAGAGGAGAGGAATCTAAAAGAGTCTTTGATTTTAGAGTTATTATCACTAACCCTAATGCAATCTCAGAAATTGAAGATAACAAGAAACAAGCTTTACTTCAGGATATACAACAAGCAGTTGCTGACACTTCTCAATCAGAGGAGGAGTTTAATGCTAAGTTGGAGAAACTAAATGATTATTATACATTTGAATGGCAAGATATGAGGGAATTAAGAGCCAATGCTCTCCTTAATCATTATGCCAAAGAATATAATATGCCTTTATTATTTAATAGAGGTTTTGTGGATGCTATGACAGTAGCAGAAGAAATATATCTATGTGATATAGTAGGAGGTGAACCTGTTATTGAAAAGCTTAATCCTAATAAAGTCAGAATATATAAGTCTGGCTATTCTAATAGAATTGAAGATGCTGATATAGTAGTTATAGAAGACTATTGGAGTCCTGGCAGAGTAATTGATACTTACTATGATGTTCTTAGTAAGAAAGATATGGAGTATATAGAGAAACTTCCTAATAGATTGGATCAAGGTTCTATTGACTCTATGGATAATATAGATGAAAGAGATGAGTTTATTAGAGCAGATGATACTTCTATAGGAGATGCTATTTTCAAAGATGGATTCTTTTGGTCTCCAACAGGCAATGCTCATGGAGAGGAAAATTCAATGCTACCTTATGATATTGAAGGTAATATCAGAGTAGTAAGAATGTTTTGGAAATCCAGAAGAAGGATTAAAAAGATTAAATACTATGATGAGCAAGGGGAAGAGCAATTTAAATTTAGAGATGAAAACTATGTTACCAATAAGAATTTAGGAGAAGAAGAGCAGATTCTTTATATTAATGAAGCTTGGGAAGGTACTAAAATAGGGGAAGATATTTATGTTAATATGAGGCCTAGGACAGTACAATATAATAGACTAAGTAATCCTTCAAGATGTCATTTTGGTATTGTTGGTTCTATTTATAATTTAAATGATGACAAGCCCTTCTCTTTGGTAGATATGATGAAGCCTTTTAACTATCTATATGATGCTATTCATGATAGACTTAATAAAATAATAGCTAAGAACTGGGGGAAAATAGTCACTCTAGATTTAGCTAAAGTTCCTACAGGATGGGATGTAGAGAAATGGCTTTATTTTGCTAAGACTAATAGTATTGCAGTAGTAGACAGCTTTAAGGAAGGTAATATTGGTGCAGCTACAGGTAAATTAGCTGGTGCTATGAATAATGCTTCTAGTGGTGTTATTGATGCTGAATTAGGTAACTCTATACAACAGAATATTAATTTACTTGAGTTTATTAAGATGGAAATGTCTGATGTGGCAGGTATATCTAAACAAAGAGAAGGCCAGATTTCCAATAGAGAAACTGTTGGTGGTGTAGAAAGAGCTACTCTTCAATCTTCACATATTACAGAATGGCTGTTTGTTACACATGAAGATGTAAAGAAGAGAGTACTTGAATGTTTTCTTGAGACAGCTAAGATAGCTCTAAGAGGTAGAAGTAAGAAATTTCAATATATCCTTTCTGATGGCTCAATGAAAGTCATGGACATTGATGGCGATGAGTTTGCTGAGTGTGACTATGGTTTAGTAGTAGATAATAGCAATGCTATACAAGAGCTTCAACAAAAGATGGATATGCTAGCTCAAGCAGCTCTACAAAATCAAACATTAAATTTCTCTACTATTATGAAATTATATAATAGTTGTTCTATGGCTGAGAAACAGAGAATTGTTGAGAGAAATGAACAAGAAATGATCCAAAGACAGCAAGAGACACAACAGCAACAGTTACAACAACAGCAACAGCAAGCTGAAATGGAAGCTCAAGCTAAGGAACAAGAGATGCAATTAAAAGACCAAATGAACCAAAGAGATAATGAGACTAAAATTCTTGTGGCTACTATATCTGCTGATAGTAAAAATGATGGTATTGAAGAACCTACATATTCTCAAGAAGCCAAAGATAAACTAATGGAGTCAATGAGACAATTTGATGAAAGACTTAAATTAGATAAAGAAAAACTTGAGTTTGATAAAACCAAAGCGAGAATTGATGCTCAACTTAAAAAACAAACATCTAAAATAACAAAGAAATGAAAATTTTGAAATATATTTCAGAGGGTGCAATAGAGCCCACACATAATAATTTATGGCTATATAAGGGAGAACTCAAATACTATGGAACTAATGGATGGACACCTGTACTTAGTGCTCCTTTAAACATTCCTACAGCCTCTGCTTCCACTTTAGGAGGTATTAAAATAAGTTCAGAGTTTTTAGTTAATGATAAGAAAGAACTTGTTATGAAAATTATCTCTCGGGATAAACTTCCTAGAGCTGATTACTTTGAGTATGGGGCAGTTAGATTACCTACCATCAGTGATTCGGGCTCGAATTATAGCAATAAATTGGGATTATATATTGATGAATCTGATGGGACGCTAAGGATAAATCCACGTGCCGATATCTTTACTGCACTTTATCTCCGAACAAGTTATTTTAGTACATATATGGATACAGTTGAGGCAGTGGTAAATAATAAAGTAGATAAAGAGTCTGGTAAAGGATTATCTACTAATGATTTTACTAATGCTTATAAAACTAAACTTGAAAATATCTCAGAAGGTGCTACTAAGGTTATAGTAGATAGTAAATTAAATTCTGACTCTACTAATGCTATACAAAATAAAATTGTAACTTCAAGTCTTCAAGGAAAAGCTAATTTAGGAGCTGACAATAAACTATCTCCTGATGAATTTCTTTATAATATGGTTACTTGCCCACAGTTTTCGGGACTACTAGTTGATCCTGTAACACTGAATCTAACCTCACCTCCTTCTGAAAATGGAGATGTAGTAGCCTGCGTAGAGAAAACCTCTGAAAATATAATATTTGCCTATAGAGTTGGAAACTCGGAAGGGTCTTACACATACTATAATAACTGGTCAACACGTGCCCAATACTGTAATTCTGACTTAAGGCCTTATGAAGGTAAGCTCTATTATAATAATGCTTACGTTGGAAACCTGGCAAAAGGTCTTTGTTTAGGACACTCTGTGATGAGTATAATTGGGCCTATTATACATGCAGTCGAAACTTGCACAGAAGAAGAGATTAATAATATATTTAAATAATAATTATTATGAAAGTAATAGATTTAAATGCACTTAAAATATTTTATACAAAGATTAAAACTGATATACTTACTTTGGTACCTGTTTTTAAAGGGCCTAGTGGTAATAAAGAAGGTGAAAGTGGCCTTGTACCAGCACCTCCAATAAATCTTGGACAGGTTTGTTTTCTAAGAGACAATGGTAATTGGCAGGAACTCCCCTCAGCAACTACTGATACTAAAGGCTGTGTAAAAGCTGCTGCTAATATAACAGATGTAGTAAATGAATCGGACCTATTAAATGCTTTTAATGCTCTCTTAGAAAGTTTAAGAAATGCAGGAATACTAAAGACAAAAATTAGTAGTTAAATTACATTTAATATAATAGGTTAATTTAATTTATTAATGATCCCTAATGTATTATTTTTAAAGTAAAGATATAGAAATACTGAAGTTACTTTTTACTTTAATACAAAAGCATTATGGTTTATTATTGTAAATTCATTTAAATATATAATTATTGTAATATGTTTTTTACTAGAGAAGATATAGAAAAAATTCATCAAAGTTTATTAAGCCTTGGTGTTAAAGATAGTGAGCTTCCTTCTACTACTAATATTAATAGTGATGATGTTTTAACTGTAGTTCAAGAAGGTAAAAATAAAAAGATTAATATTGAAGAGTTCTTTAATAATATATCTCTTTTTAAAAAAGAAGGCTTTATTAATATTACTGATAGATTTAATAAACACTCAATATCATTAATAGAAGCTATTCAAACTGTACCAGCCCATCAGAAAATAGATGGGTTGGTCATTACATTTGAAGATATTAATAGAGACTGGAGAATATATCAGTTTAGGGGAGACACAGCAGACTTTTTTGACGAAAGTAAGTGGACTGATTTATATGATTATACTAATTATATAGTAGATTCTATTACTCCAGATGAAGAGGATTTAACTGTCTCTAAACCTGATAAAGAGGGTAATGCTGTAGTATCCTTAAAAGACAGAGTTTATGATGAATCCAATTTTAGTGGTAAAGGATATAAAATAGTAAGAAAAAATATTTTAGAAATAGATGGTACTAGAAAAAATATCCTTACTCAAGATATGATTAATGAGCCTAATACTGTATATGAGATTAGGTATAATTTTGATTTAAATAACAAAGAGATTATTATCCCTAAAGGTTGTATATTAAAATTTAATGGTGGAAAACTAACAAATGGCAGCTGGAGATATAGTTCTAAATATAATAAAATAGTAAAAGCTTCAGAAGTAGGATTTTTAGAAGAAAACTCTAAAGGAGCCAATATTTTTAATGGCACTTTATTTGTAAATCTAATGGCTGCAAATATAGGTATAGATTTTGAAAATAATACCTATAATTTTGAAATTACTTCTGTTACAAATTGTAATTTTATATATATAAAAAATGGCACTATTAATATAACATTAAATAATAATACTTATTATGTGTTTAAAGTAACGAGTGACAGTAAAGACAATCCTATTATACATATAGAGAATATTACCATTATAAATAGTGGAGTAAAAGATGTTACATCTTTGCTATTATCAGAAGATAATCTTGATTTTTATTATGACTATATTTTATGTAAAAATAGTACTTTTAAATCTTTTGGTTTTGCTAGATTTAATTTTGGGGATTTTAATTCTGATGTGCATAAAGTAGGAGTCAGTAATACTATTATCAGAGATTGTGTATTTCAAGATTTATTAGGTACTTTTTATATATGTAATGATGCATATTATAATAGTGTCTCTATAGAAGGAAATTATATTAGAAATAGTAGATATACAGTGTTTTACTATGCCGTAACTAATGAATATAAGAACCATAACTTAGATAAGAAAGGAAAGTTTATTTTTAAGAATAATAAACATATAAACGATTCTAATTTCTTAGCTTCATCTACAGGTGGAGGATATATATGCTCTCTTTTAATAGAGGGGAATGAAGTATATATGAGTAATAATGTATTTGAAAACATCAGAGCTTTTAATAATGTAGTTTATGCTTTTTATGTTTCCTCAACTTATTTTGAATGCACTAATAATACAATTAAAAATGTTTTCAATTTTAACCAATGCACATATCCTGTTGTTAAATTAAATTATGAAAATTCATATAATGAAATATTCAAAAGCAAAGGAGGATTAGGTACTTGGGAAAAGCCAGATACTCGTATTTTTACTAACAATACTGTTATAATTGAAAGAGACAATTATATAAATGCCATGAAGCTATCTTCTGAATTTCCAGAAGACTATGCCCATTATAATGAAGTTCAGCTTTTTACATCTTTATTTAGGCCAACGCAACCTCAGAATATAACTTTTATTAATAATGATATAAATATTGAAGGAGTATTATCATTGGCTACTTCCACTGAAGATATTTGTAATATTAAATTTAATGATAATAGACTTAAATTTTTTAATGCTTCTATATTTAATGGTACTAATCCTCTTTCTGTCTTAGATAACACCTATCCATATTCTTTGATTAATTCAGTACAATGTAAGTATGTTACACAATTTGAAATATGTGGGAATATCTTTGAATGTACTAATTCTAATAACTATTCTTTGTTAGCTTTTACCTCTTTTTCTGTTTTAGATTCTTTTCCAGAAGATAATTCTATAATGCAGATAAAAATCACAAATAATATTGGAAATAATGTTGTTTTTTATTTGCCACAAAGACGATTTTCATTAGAAAGTACAAAAGCAGTTAAAGATATATTAGTAGAAAATAATACAAGTAATTTATCACAAAAGACTATTCAAATTAGATCTTCATTAACACAATCTGTTTATCCTACTATAGGGAGTGTAAAAATAAAAGGGTCATATATTATAAATACTGTTTTTCTTTCTAAACTTCTAGATTTAGACTTGGATATTTCTAGGGTTATAAGTATTCAGAGCGGTGATTATAAAGCGTTATCTTTCCCATTTATTTGTCCAATATTAGATTCTGAAAATGAGTGTTATTTGTTGGAATATACAAGAAAAGATGGCATCTCAGATACTTTGGAAATATATAGAAAGAATAGGGCTATTTATGTTACGGCTAAAAATAATATAGAAAGACCAATAAAAGAATATCTTCTATCTAACAATATATATCTTGTAATGAAATCTGATCAATCATATGCATACTCCGGTATTGTATTAAAAGAGAAAGACTCTTCTAAGATAGAAATAAGTATATGGATAGGGATTAATAATTTTTTACAATCTTTTAAGTTAAGATATTATCCATATAGAATGAATATAAAAGCCCTTAAAGGACAATCTTCTCTCAGACCATCCTTAGATACTAATGATGAAGGGTATGAATTTTATGATTCTACTCTGAAAAAGAAAATCCTATGGAATGGTTCAACGTGGACTAATTTAGATGGATCAGTATTGACATGAAAAATTTAGTAATTTTATTCTTTACAATCTTTTTCTTATGTACTATATACACATTATGTCAAAAAAATATTAAACTAAATAAAGAATTATCTATAAGTAAAACTAATGAGAAAGCATTTTTATCTGAGAACTCTACTCTAAAAGATAATAATAAGGCTTTTCAATTTACTATAGATCAGCTTAATTACTTTAATGATTCTTTATTACAAAAGATGAATGAAGTAAGAGAGAGTTTAAACATTAAAGACAAAGATGTAAAACAAATACAATATATTACTTCAGAGGTTGTAAAAAGTGATACAGTAATATTTAGAGACACTCTATTTAGAGATACTCTATTTAAAGAAAGAAAAGTAAGTATAGATACTATTATTGGCAATAAATGGTATCAAACAAAAATTGAGCTAAGGTATCCTAATACAATTATTACTATACCTAAATTTATTAGTGAAAAATATATAGTAGTCAATTATAAGAAAGAAACTATTAATCCCCCTAAAAAATGGTGGATTCTTAGATTATTTCAAAAAAAGCATAAAGTAGTAGAAGTTCATGTAGTGGAGAAAAACCCTTATATTACAACTAAAGAACAAAGATTTATTGAAATTATAAAGTAACAATGGTTAGTTTAGATATATTAGTTACGGGAGGGGTAGGAATTACTACTACAATACTTAGTAGTTGGATTTCTTGGTTTTTTGCAAGGAAGAAATATAACTCAGAAGTAGATTTAAACTTAGTAGAAAAGATGGAAAAATCTCTAGAGTTCTATAGGTCTTTATCAGATGATAATAGGACTAGACTTGAAGAGATAACAGAAAGAAATAATGAATTAGAGAAAGAAGTGCAGGAGTTAAGAAAGCAAGTTCTAAACTTAACCATGAATATATGTATGGACTTAACTTGTGCTAATAGAGTTAGAGAAACAATTAGAAAATATGAGAAAAATAAGAGTAGGCTCGATGAAACAGTTAACCCTAGTAGAGGGTGATGTTAATCTGTTGGCAAAAAATGAAATTCTTATTTCTGAAGAAGAAGGGTATACTATTCTCAGAAAGAGACTATACAATGGTGAAATAGAAACTTATATAGTAGTACCCCTAAAAGACTTTAAGAAAGATGGAGATAGTACTGAACAGAAAGTGGAAGAAACCTAACTACACAATAGGTGTACTCTCAATAGATGGAAAGTTCTTCTGTAATACACTCGAAGACACTGACAGAGACCTTAAAGATACAATGGATGTAAGTGAAATTAAAGCTATAAAGAAGCCTCATATTACTGCTATTCCAACAGGGACTTATCAAGTGACACTTAATACTGTTAGTCCAAAGTTTGGTTCTAGAAAGTTCTATAAAGAGGTTTGTAATGGTAAAGTACCTAGGCTTCTTAATGTAAAGGGCTTTGATGGTGTATTGATTCATGCTGGTAATAAGGCAGAAGATACTGATGGGTGTATCCTAGTAGGGAAGAACAAGGTAGTAGGACAGGTAATAAACAGTCAAGCTACATTTAGAGAATTATATAAACTACTATCAAGTAGTAGAGATAACATAACAATTAAAATCATGTAATTATGGCTAAGGCAAAAAGAACATCAAAGAAGAAGTCAAAACCAATGTCTCCTAAGTCTGGTATAGGCGGTGGAACTAAATATGGTTGTGG
>ERZ808245.35-NODE-35-length-98421-cov-6.370016_pt1 | contig 98421 bp, 71 predicted proteins | sample MGYA00521243_ERZ808245 | MGnify/ENA primary metagenome ERZ808245 (study PRJEB31516, sample SAMN03275576) | gut metagenome | biome: mammalia-associated habitat; material: feces | host: Papio cynocephalus | place: Kenya | collected 2012-07-07 ... | reverse complement strand
GATTCGTAGGCAGCGAAGAGCGGAATATCCGTTGCTAGAGCAGTGAATTTGTCTGCATCGCCATCATAACTAACACGGTAGGTTGCTTTCGTCGTTTTCTTTTTCAAGGCAACAGCATATACAGGCATAATGAAAGAATAAGTGCCATCATCGTTTTTCGTGACTGGCACAGTCGTGACTTCGTCGCCTTTTTTATAGGCGATGACTTCTCCGTCTTCTTCAAAGCCAGGCTCTAATCCAACACGGAAAGTAACCTTTTCTCCTGGGACTGCAGTTTTAGGTCCATCAATGAATGCGCCATCACCACTTGTGTCTTCAATCGCAAACGCAACTGGAGCATCAGTTAAAGTCATCGTTACCTTTAACCCTTCAACACCTGGGTTTACGAAACTTCCTGCAAACGTTTTTCTCTCGTCAGCAACTGCGCTCATTTCGATAGATCCTTCGCCAACCTTTACATCTGGAGAGACTTTCGTCTCATCGCCAATCGTGACGCGCACTTGAATCGTTTCGCCTTTCTTAGCCAAATTAGATGAAAGGGAAAGCGTTGCGCCTTTGGCTTGTTCGACTTCGATTGCGTAGCGTTTATCCGCAGTAATCGCAGAAACCTTAACCGCAGCTTTCGGCATAAGGAAGGAATAAACACCATTTTGATCAGGATCAAGGGTGTTTTCCCCATCGATTGTGACGTAAGTGAGTTCTTTTTCTTCTGCTAGATTAACCTTGAAAGTAACGGTTTCCCCTTCTTTCGCTTCCGTTGGCAATCCTGTTACAGTTGCCCCTTCGCCTGCTTCTACGCTAATCGCGTAACTTTCCTGAATAGAGCCATCACTAGAAGTTGGATGACCTTCTTGCCCACCGCATCCGGCTAAAGCTAATGTTATAGCCAGTGGGATGAATAACGATTTCTTTTTATTCATATCGTTTTAGTTTCTCCTTTTCTTTATGTTTTTTGATTTTTTCATTACTTAAATAATCGTCAATATTTATTTAACGATTTTGCTAATTTGTTTTTGTGAAGTGGCTTTAAGTTCTAGTTATTTTAAATTTGTTTTATCAAACGGAAGATCTGGGTTATTTGTGTAATCAAATGAAAGGATTATTTTTTCCTGGTCTTCGCCAGCAAAAGAGATTTCTTTAACTCGCATCACGTTATTGACGGATTCTAATTTAATTGTTTTTTCGTTTTCTTGACTGCCGAGACTTGTCTCACCAATCCTATAACTTACTATTCCTTTCGTAGCAACCTCAGTCAATGGAGCAAAAGGCGAAAAGCCATAAGAACGAAGCGTTCCAACGTACACGTTTTCTCCCACTCCTTTTTTGAATAATTTTGCCAAATTATCACCATCTAATTTGGGAAGGTCATCAGTAATATTGTCCACAGTTTGAATGTATTTGCCCTCTTCATTGACATTTGGCGAATAGGTGTAGCCATTTGCTCCTTTTACAAAACGCTTTGCAATGTTTTCTCCATTGGGGCGATAGGCAATACCACACTCAGTAACATCATCTGAAAAAGCCGTTGCGTTGTTGCTAATCTTTGCGTTAAAAATTAAATCGTCTTGATAGACGCCATATAGACGGTATAAAAGGGTGGTACCGTTATAAATTTGTGCTCCGATGGTATAGCTAACGTCAGTTCCTTTAAAATAATTTAAGGCCTCTTTTAATAAAGCATCTCCACCGTCGTTAGTTGGTTTTTGCTTAGCGACATTTGTCTTTTCAGTAACATCAAAAGTAAATGTGATGTCCTCGTAATCAGGGCTAGAAGCGCCATCGCTATTCTGTAATTCAGAGGCACGCACATGAAAACTAGAAATCGCTTCATCTTTGATAACAAAAGAAAAATCAAGAAATTTATCGTGCGCTCCAATACCAATTCTAGAAAAACATTTTTTTGCCAAAGCATATGTCTTGTCTTCTTTTTCACTCGTCCCTTTTACTTGCATTCGGTAAATGGTGTCGCCTTCATCATTAGTAGCCTTTGCAAAAAAATCGGCGTTGTCGCGAATAAGAACAAAAGGGTTAGAGTAGTTAGACCAATCCCCTTCTTCCTTGGCGGTATATAAATGCGTGGAATAATTCAAAAAATAAGAAACGGCTTTATCGCCTTCCTTCCAATACTCATGCGAAACGGTTTGCCTTTCGCCATAAATGGGATTGTAATCAGTTTGATAATTCAACGCGTAGTAATCAGCAAGAAACATCGTCTTGCTTGTCCCGCCAATCGTTATCGGATCGCCATAAGAATAGGTTTCTTGTATTGAGTATGTTCCATTCAAAGTTACATCGCTTATATACGGCAATAGCATTTTCCGGAACGCTTTTGCCTCTTCGCCATAAGAAGAATCATCATCTGTGCTTGGGTTCTCGCTAGATGATGGCTCAGTAGTGTTTCCACTAGAGATAGAAGTATCTTCTTTGCCACACCCCGTTAAGAAAATGGCAATCAAAGAAAGTGGCAATAAAACAAATCTTTTATTCATGAATAAGCCTCCTGGTTATTTTGCGTTGGATTCGAAAGTTAAAGAATAGGTGGTCCCTTTTTCATCGCTTGTTGCATTTCTCATCGTAATGCTAGTTTGCGAAAACGCAATCGTGTATTCATAATCACCACATTTAAAGAAAAGGGATTTGTCGACGATTTTAATATCACTCACAGGTGCATCACTACCGACAACCTTGATATTAGGCACACCGCTAGAGCCAGCGACAACTTCAATTTGATGTTCTTTAGTAATAACGCCGCTTCTAGTATCAAATTTATAAATTCCAGCAAAGGCATTCGCACGTGTAATTGATTCGATTGAAGCATCGAAAGATATGCTTTGGAACATTTGATCACTATAGTCAAAATCGTAAATAACGTAATTACCATAGTCATCATAAAAATCGATATAATCAATTTTTTTGTCAGCAGTTAAATTAATATCGCATTTAGTCATTTGACTGCCAATGAAAACGTCCATATCTTTTAAAGGGTCAATATCTTTGGCAAATTCTTTTACTGCAGAACTCATCGAAGGGAGAGTGTAAAAGCCGTCTTTTTCATTAAAAAGGAAAATTGCTGTATTAAAATCGTAACTAATTCCCCGTTCCTTAAGAGAATTTAAATTTTCCGTCTTATTTTTCTTAAAAACCTCTTGATAGTAATATAGTTTTCCATCGTTTTTATTTTTCATCACTTCATGAACTTCGGTTTTAGATTCTTGGCTAGAGGAATCAAGCTCCAAAAACCCGCCTGCGAATGAAATATCGCTTGCTTCCAAAGTCATTACCTCTGAATAGGCGGTGTCTGAAGATCTTTTTCCGCTGTTATCGAAGAAAGGGGCGTAAGGAAGAGAAGCATATGCCCATGCCTTTTCCCGTTTCGCGCTATAGAAGCGACGGTTTATTTCACCTAAATCGGATTTGAGAGAATAATATCCGACAACGTTATAATTCGTTTCATTCACCAAAGAATCCAACGCAGCTTTTAAATCGCTGACATATGGTTTGGTTTCATCATAGGGCTCAATTGTTTTTGGACTATGGTTGGTTTCACTAGAGAAATCGAAAGCAACATCCAAGGCGTATTGATAAGTTAGACCGTATGCTCCGTAGTCAAACGAATCGCTGAAAGCCTTTAATCCCGTGAAAGTACGCTTCGTTTCGTCAAATGTAAGGCCGACGCTTTTCGGGCTTTCGAAATAGTTTTGTCCAAGAGCAAATTTATTAATAAAGCCCAATGCCATTTGATATGACTCGCTAGGATCTTCTAGATTTTCAGAATCGCCAGGGTCCATATTTTGGAAGCAAAAAGCCTTTTCGCCACTAGACAAGGTCTCTTTTTTTATAAAATCAAGATCTGATGTTTTAAAGGAAGAGAACGGATTAGAAAAAGTGGACCATGAATACTGCTCGCCGTATATATCTAATAATGGTTCAGTCACGACCTTGTTGTATTTGTTGACATGTTCGTAATCCGCAAGCGCTTTGTTAGATTCGCTTTGTTTCGCAATAAAATAGGAGGAGACGCTATCAAATTCATATGTTTTATCCGTAAATTTTGAGGTGACGTCAATAGAAACGACATTATCATCAAACTCTTTGCCGTTTTTATAGTAAATGCAAGTTAATTCACCTGAGGCAGTAAAAGAGCAATTTGCTGCATTGAACATCTCCTCTGCAATGCCATTGTCTTCTTCGTTACTAGAGGTGGTAGACGAATTTGAATCGCCACAAGCACAAAGAAACAAAGATGTTGATAACGTTGCGATAGTAAAGATTTTTCTTTTCAGCATATGAACTCCTTTGAATAAGTTCTTTATCGCGAGAACTATATAGAAACAAACAATTTTGGCTATCGCGAAAAAGCAATACAAATTTATAAAAAAGCAGGAAATCATTAAATTCCCAAATTCATTTTTTCATAAAACTACAATTTTTCAATATTTTTTGTCAATGGTCACCACTCTAAACTCCGACCTTTTACAACATCGGCACATATAAGCTTCCATTATCTTTATGAATTAAAAACTTATGTGCTATTCCATAAGGCCATCGAAAATTGCGAAAAGTTTTTGACATCGTTCCTTGATAAACAAAACAACCGTGAAAAAAGGTCTTAAGCGTTTATCGCCTAAGGCCTTTTAGTGTGCATCAAACTAATTTAGCTTTGTTTCTCGAGTTTGACGTAACGTAGATTGCCATGTGGGCCTTTCTCTATTAATTCACCATTTTTCCACTCCTGACTTGTTTCTCCATTTGTTGCTTCTTTGAAATGAATCGTAAGATTATGCAAACCTTTTGTGAGCGCTTTTGTCGTAATGGTTACTTCTTGGTAATTATTATACCAATTCCAAGGGGATGTGGTGTTTGCGGCTTCTATGCCATTTAGCTTAACACTACTTAGGCCGATTGCTTCTTCGTCGATTGTGATGTCCATGATGTGACTAAGGAACAATTCCTTCACTTCATACCATTGACCGTTTTCCTTTCCTTCGTCTGTGACCATTTGAATGTAGCCATTAGAGATGGAAAGTTTTAATTCATAGGTTCCCTCTTCTAAAACGGGGAGTTTGGTTTCAATTTTGGAGTCTTTCGTCACATAAGCGACGTTTTCCCCTTCGTAAGCGCAGCCACTGATAGTAGTGAAATTTGTATTACTAAACTTTAATGTCGACAAAGTCGTTGGATCAAAAGATATCTCATTGGAAGAAAGCTCCTTATCTTTTAGCGATGCCACAAACGTCAAAACTTTATCATAAGGGAGTAAGCCATTCTCGTTTGTTTTCTCGTTGCAGGTCAGTTTGTAATCGTTCGCGTTTAGTGCGACTTTCTCTCCATTAGTCAACACGCCTTCCACCGTCATTGGTTCGCTCCAATTGGGGTCGGCATTGAAAGGGGAATAGTTGCTTGGCGAAGCCAAAGAGAGGGACTGGATATTGTTAATATCGTATCGAGGAGCATCTAAAACGACTTTGTCAATATTGCAAACCGGCGATTCGTGATAGTAATTGCCTTCAGGATATTTACTACTTTTCTTCAAAGCGATTTTTAAGGTGTTGGACGCTTGTAAGCCATCGAGCGTTAACCTTACAGGAACATAGGTATTGAATAATTGCGTATCGCTAGTGAATTTAGCACCATTTAAAGTAACGTTAGTTAAAGCGTCTTCTAAAGGAGAACCATTCAAGCTTATATCCATGATATCAGCGAGATAGAGATTATTGGTTTTATAGCCGCCGATTGAGAAACCATTGGAGAGATAAATAGTAAAATCCGCTTTGGTTAATCCACTAGAAGAGAAAGAGAAGGTCACACTGTTTTCATCAGACTTATTGGTGTTGAAACCGCCTGCAAAGTTATAAGTTTTGCCATCAACCGTTTCTTCTTTTTTTGATCCACCGACAATGGTAGCTTCTTCTGCCTCTAAGGTAAGAGACTTCCGAACTTGGGTTGATACTTTTATATTGCTATTGGACTTAAGAGAAATGGATGCTTCAAGCAAAGCAAGAGAGCTCTCGTCTAGCCCTGCGCATTCAAAATTGAGCTTACTAGAGGAGATAACGCTTTGGCTGCCATTAGAATAAGTGGCAATGACGCGAACATTCTTACTGATGAAATCTTCGTAACTAGGTTCATTTTCTATCGCTAATGAGACGATATCGCTATCGCTCAATTTCTTTGCGGCCGTAGAAACGAGCATATAGTCAAAGTCAGCGGATGGCCAATAGTTATTATCCCAACGAGTTTTTAATCCGCACGTGCTAGGGAAAAGTTCGACTCTTACTTTGTTTGTCCCTTTCTTTAAAGCAACATCACAAACATCCACAAGTTGATATTGCTCATAAAAGGAACCGAAATTCCAATCGGCAGGAGTCGCACCTACTTCGCCTTGTTTCATGACACTATCATCAGAAATAGGGACCTCTTTATCATTCACAAATAGGCGCATGAAAGTATTGAGTCTTGCTCCTGCCATGAAAGTTTTATCACCAGCTGTTTGTAAGGAGACCGGCGCCATGTTGAAAGACAAAGTCCCTTCCAAATCAAACGGGGCGTCATAGTTAAGCTCAAAGAAGTTATTCTCCACGCCTTCATTCTTTACTAAATTGAAATTGCGGAGGGCGTTATTTTGTATTTCAGCCCCTTTGAAATTACTAGAAGTCTCACATTCAACTTTACTAGATACTTTGATGGGGAACTCTTTATTAAATTCTCCACAATTAACGGTAATCGAAGCATATTCGCCAAAGACGGCATTGCCTGTTGGGTAAGTAATCGAAGCACTATCATTAATAGAAAGGATGTTGCCGTTAGAATACTTGCCATAGAAGTTGCAACTTCCATTTAGTTTATCTAACGAATCGCCATCATAGATGATTGGTTGAGTGAAGGATTCAATCGAAATAAGGTTCCCATTTTCTAGAGTTTGGCTGATTGTTACATCAAGAGAAGTTGATTTTGTTATATCGATTTTTTCGCTACTATAGCCATTTGGCACATAGCTATATGTGTAAGAGACTTTTACGCTTTTATTTCCCACTTCAATAAAAGAAGGAGCCTCAATTTCATATTCATCGTCTTTTAGAATACGTGATACTCCATTGTTGAGAGTCGCGCGAATTTCCATCAATGATGGGTCAAAGCTATCGCCAACCGCATAATGGGTTTTGCCTGGCATTTTCGCTACTTCAATATGGTCAAGAACCACATCAACCGCCTTGATATCAAGTTTAGTCGATACCTTCTTATCCACGGTTTGAATTGTTGCTTCGCCACCGGAATATTGGAAATCCTTGCCAAAGGACAAATCGTAATCCGTCTCTAGAAGCGTCTTTTTAACACCATCGACAAAGATGGCGGTAACGATTAAATCGTCTTTGCTTAGTTTCACTTGGCCTTTGTAGAAAGTTCTTTCTTCTTTGAGGCTTATGCTTAAATCACGGATAGAGTAATCCGCTAAAGTTATGGGCAAAGGGAAGCTCTTTTCTCCTACTTTGAAAGAGATCGTACCACCATTGGTTTTAAAATCGGTAGGCACCTCCATCTCAAATTCACTAGGAGTGAGTTCTAAACTAGAACCATTGCTAAGCATCGCATAGACATCAAAATCTTCTTTGCTTGGGTTGGCCCTCCCATTGTTATAGAAATAGATTCCTTCTTTCACGGAGGCGAATAGTGTAACAATAGTAGCTCCTTCGTTAGGATCGGAAACCGAAGAGTCGCTTGTAGCAGGCGTTTCGCTAGTACCAGCAGAAGAAGATGGCGACTCGCTATTATTTGAAGCATCAGCAGGAGTAATCCCACAGCTTGCCATAGAAAGTCCGCCTAAAAGTGCAACTAATGCTAGAAAGTTATTCTTTTTCATCGCGTATTCTCCTTATATTTTTTCCAAAAGGAAGTAATCAAGATTGAAGATCGGGGATTGGGGGTCTTTGCCCTTGCCATTCTCGTTAACCCAATAGAAATCCTCATCCAAATCGTTATGAAATGATTTAAATTCGAAATGGATTGAATTCTCGCCTTTTTTAAGGTGTACGCTATCGGAGATTGTGACAAGGCTGAATATCTTGTATAAATTCCATAAATCGTCATTGCTCGAATTCTTAAATTTCGCAGAATCGCTTAACGTCAATGCTTCGCCATTTATTTTGAAATCGACGAATTCTTTTAAGGCGATTTCTTTAGAATAGTAACCGCCTTCATTGTTTTTAACGATATAGCCATTCGCTAAATTTGCAGAAATCTTATAATCCCCATCTTCTTTCAAAGTGAATTTGTAGTCGAAAGTTGATCGCCAGCCATTTTTATTACCAAACCCGTTAACATAAACGTCGCCAGCGCTATTTTTCTCCGTATTCACGCTATAGCTAAGCCCTGTGCGATTTTCCGCTTCCATTTTGCCAGAAACATTAATCGTAAGGTTTGCTTTAAGCTCACCTAACTTGGCTTCTACTCTTACTTCGCTTAATGGAGCATAGACGATAGATTCCTCACTATAAGAGAAGATTAAATCAGAATCATCAAGTACCACTTTTTCATCGTTGCTTAACGTTGCGATAACGTGAGGCAAAATAGCTTCAGAACAATATGTATTTCCTTCAACGGAGATACTTTCTTCTTCAAAAGCGATAGACTTAACATCCTTCACATCGTATTTGCTATTTTCGAAGCGAATCTTCTCCAAAGCAAAGCTTGGGGTATAGCCGTCTTCGCTCTTAAGTGTGATCTTCAAGGAATGTTTCCCACGTTCTACATCGCTGAGGGTGATTAGTTTGACGCTAGAAGGATAGATGTTCCCTGTTTCTTTTTGGCTGCTGCTCATCTTCCCTTTTAAAATGACAGAGTCGCTTATAGTCAAAGCGTTACCGTCAAGAGTGACGTCCATTACTTTATTGAGAGGAATATCTAAGCTAATATCGTTTTGCTTATAGAGATTAATCAAATCAAGGAAGACATCAACGGATTGCTTTTGATTCACCGCGAAAGACATATTGAGGGCATTGCCATTACTTAAATCAGTCCAAGCCTTATGCGTAGTGCCATATGAATCTTGGATTGTTCCCTTTGTCCCACCATCAACGTCCATGTAATCTACCGATGTTTCATCGTAAATGAGGACGTTTTTTGCAACAAAGAAAATAGATTTGTTCTTGGCCAAATAAACTGTAACGTCATGATATCCAACCCCGAATTCGGTTGGAGTAAGCGCGCCGCTCACTGAAATGACAATATCATCGCTAGATACCTCACGAACGCTGCCATCATTCATTTTGGCGTTAACTAGGAAGTTCTTTTTCTCAAGATCCAAAGATGAAATTCTAGTCGGGAAGGAGGAACCATCAAGCGAAACGACCTCACTTGCGTTAAGTTCTTTGCTTTCGACTTCGTAGACAAAATAGTCAAAATTGCACGACGGCGTTTCGTTCCAAATATTTTGTTTCCCACTATCGCTTGTTTTCCATTGAATCTTCAGGATGTTGTCGTCGCCTCTATGAAGCACTACATCGTCAAGAGTGAGATTCACATAATGACCGAATATTTCCTGATAATAACCAACTTCTTCCTCTTTGGTCGCGATATATCCAGGAAGCCAGAAATCGCCTTCTAATTCTTTGCCGTTTAAGGTAATCGTTGCGACATCAGATAAATCTAGCGGCAACGCAACGTGATATTGCGTCCATGAATTTTCGCCTTGGATATTTTTGACAAAGCCATTGCTAAGACGAAGAGTGAGTTTCCCTTCCGAATAGTTTTCGGAAGATACAGAAAACTCCATCCAGTTTTCGCCGTCTTTCCCTTTTGCCGGGTTAAAGCCACCGACATAAGTCACTCCTAATTGCTCCCCGACATGCGGGTAGAAAGAATTCTCCGGAAGACTTGCGGTTTCCGCTTCAATCTTTTTTCTAGTAACAATAGAAACCGGCGCTTTTAGGCCAGAGTCATTTAATATCACCGAAATATCATATTTTTCCCCGAGCAGAGCGGTTCCATTTAAAGAAGAGAAATAATATTCGTCATGATTTAAGACCTTCTTATTTCCACTTTCATAGACACCGATAACACGGCAATTACTAGATAAAGAACTTAGCGAATCCCCTTCGGATAAAGTGACGGGTTCGGCATAAACGGAACTCAGTTTATCGTTCGCTAAACTCGAAACAACTTTCGTAAGGAAAGAGGTCTCGATTTTCGCATCGTCTTCCCCATAAACGATCTTAATTTCGTGCGCGTCAGTAAGTTCAGTAAATTCTGATGTTATTATCCGATAGCCGTTAGGATTGGAAGCGTCTTGCTTTGCAATGGTTTCTTCACTTCCGTCATTATAAACAATTTCTACTTTTAGACCTTCTTCATCGAATGTTTCATTTTTTTCATAAACCGTTTTGAAAGGAAGGGCACTAAGAGTGAGACTCACCGGTTTAAGATCAGTAAGTTCAACCGCAATTTCTTTCGTAACGGAACCGGAAGTAAAGAGAATATTTCCACCATTCAGGAAGAAATCATCGTCATAAGAAAGGCTGACTTTTTCTTTCTCAATTGGGGAATTGCTACCATCACTATAAACACCAATGACATCAAAATCCTCGAATTTCGGGCTTGCTTTTCTATTTTTGTAATAGGAAAGGCCTTCTTTTAAAGAAATGTTCATGTCGGTAAGGCGCTTCTTTTGCTGTTGTCCGCTATTAGAATTGTCCTCTCCTTGATTATTGCCTTGGGAAGTTGGAGCTTGGGCGTTAGCAAATTTTAGATATTCTGCTAAAGGGATAGACCCGCATGTGATTAAAGCCACCGCAGATAAGGTAATAAGAGCAATACGTTTTGTTTTCATACTATTTCTCCTCCTCATTTTTCTTCTTTTTGGATGCGACTTTTTGGTCAATCCATGCGCATAATCCGAAGGAATCGAACACTCCGAAGAAAACTAAGCCAAAGGCAACGAAGCCAAGGGCAACATTCACGTCAATGACTAGTGGGGTTACCCAATTGAAAGACGGTCTTGAGTTGGAGGAAGTGACAGTTTTCCCCTTCCAAGGGTTCTTGTTATATTCGCGACGAGAATACATCGCATTGAGATAGGCGTAAGTAACGTGTTTTACGGCGTTTCTGAGCACGCGTTGCGCGCGAGGCGTAGAATAGTCACTCACCGTCCCTACCGCCATTCCTAAATCGCCGCCGGCTCTTAATGTTTCGTCTAAATCCATATAGCGATTAAGGTCGGAATAATCGGTAATGACCGCGCCTTTGAATCCCCATTCGTTTCGTAAAACTCCCGTCATCAATGAGACGCTTCCGCCAGCCCAAAGAGCCCCGACGCGGTTATAGGAAGTCATTAATCCGTTCGCGCCATATTCTTGGATCGCAATTCTAAATGGTTCCAAATAGATTTCTCTGAGCGCTTGTTCACTTACCCAAGTATAAAGGTTATCGCGGCAAGTTTCGGTTTCAGCTAAAGCGAAATGTTTTAAATAAGCAATTTTTCCGCTTTGACGAATTCCTTTCACATAGTTTCCAGCCATAGTGCCAGATAAAAGAGGGTCTTCTGAATAATATTCGAAGTTTCTTCCGCCAAATGGAGAACGGTGAATATCGGCACCTGTCCCGCAAATTCCATATAAGCCAAGCGCTTCCATATCGTTACCAATCGATAAACCTTCTTCATAGGCAAGAATCTTGTCCCAAGTTTGTGCAACGAGGGTGGAATTTGGGAAACCAACGCCTTTATTTGGCGATGTAAATCCGCCAATTTGAGAAGGGCCGTCTAGCGTATTCACTTCTGGCAAGCCAATGGAAGCGATAGCACTTTGTTTTGAGAAAGCGTTGCTTAAAGTGGCTCTAGCTTCCTCGTTTGACACTTGCTTCAAAACGTCTTCCCAGCGTGGATCGTCGTAATTTTCGCCAAGAGCGAAACCGAGCTCGGTCACATTCTCAAGCTTAGACTCTTTTGTGGAGGTTGTGACTTTTAAATCGCCTGCTTTATAAGTTACAGGGGTCTGATCCACTTCGTTTCCAAACGCATCGACTGTTGCGTTATCAAAAGCGATCGCTTTGCTTCTATCTTTTCTATCGTAGCCTTGGAAATACATCTTATCGGCGATGTTGGAAGCCATATCTCTGCCAGTAGTAATGTCTCCGGTCGAAGTTTTTTCACGTGGATAAGCGTAATCGGCATTGAAATCGCCACGAGAGATATAATCGATTTTTTGATTGCCGCCAGTTTCGCCTAATCCATCGACACTGACGCCGTCTTTTGAATTTGTACCGGTAAAGATATTAGAGATTTCTTGTTCGGTATAGGGGTCTTTATCCAAGACAAGGGTGGATTTTGCCTGGTATTCTTTAACAGCAGGAACTTTTTCTCCGCCTTCACTAGTAATTTCTTTAACGTGATGGGAATCGCTCATAAGTTGGAGAGTGTAGCTACCTTCATCAATCTCATAAGTACTTTTGACGTTGTTATTCTTGTCATAGGCGTCAAATGAGGCGAAGTCTCTAGTTTCTGCTTCAACGGTGACCACTTCACTCTCGCCTGGTTGAATAATGTCGGTTTTCGCGAAGTCGAGAAGATTCACAACGCTTTTTTCAATACCGTCTTCGGTGTAAGAAGGCGCGCTATATAGTTCAACAACATCTTTTCCCGCAACTGAACCAACGTTTGTAACTTCTACTTCGAAACGATACACACGATTTACTTCGATAGAATCGCCACTGACCTCTTTTTCGGAAACAGTGCCATCTTCATTTGTTTCTTTTTCGAATACTTTCGCAGAATTGATTCTCCAATCGAAATTCGTGTAAGAAAGGCCGTATCCGAAAGGATATTGAACGACCGCATCATACTTTGTTTTGGTGATAGGATTGTCGTTAATATCAAGCGCCTCACGAGTTTCCTTATCGAAGACGCCTTCGACACTGGCGGTTTCGTACCAGCGATATCCGACATAAATGTTTTCAATATAATCGACATAGGCTAAGCCAGGTCTATTGGTGTATCCAGCGTTCGTGTGCCCATATCGTTTTTGTTCTTCAGGGACAGTAACGTCCGCGGAATTCTTGTAGAAAGAAACGCCTTCGAAACCAGTATATTTCGCATTCACGTTTTTCAAAAAATCATAAGGAACGGTGTCCGCTAAATGACCAGAAGGATTCACTTCTCCAAAAAGTAGCTTTGGGATCGCTAGGGCCCCATGATTCCCAGTAACGCCTACATTCAAAGCGGCATCAATGCCAGGGATGGTATCTAAGAAATCCGTTTGGAACGTATTGGTAGAATTGATTAAAACGATGACGTTTTCAAAAGCGCTCCCCGCAAAGCGAAGAAGTTTTTCTTCTTCCGTAGTGAGCTGAAGGGTATGACGAGTCTCATCTATCGCACTCGGTTTCGTTTTGTATTGACTCATGGGGAGATCTTCACTTTCGCCGGCGCTTCTTCCAATAGAGACAATCGCCGTGTTAGAAAAGGACGGAGCTTGCGTTAATAAAGTTTTATAGCTCGCATCCGCATCAAGATCCGGCTCTACTAAATAAGTATAGTAAGGATTGCTATCGCGATTATTGCCTAATGTTCCAAGGTCAGGTCTAGTGTTGGAATAAGAAGAGTAATATCGATAGAGGTCTTCATTAATTTGTATTCCGTAATCAATAAAGGCGTCACGGAGATCGGTGTTTGATTCCCAACCGCCTTTTTGCGGCGCTGAGATTCCACTCCCTGAGCCAGTGTATTGCCAATTATATGAGCCAAAGCCCAAAAGATTCACGCCGGTGACACTATCACCGCTCAATGGAAGGGTTCCATTGTTTTTGAGTAAGACCGAGCCTTCCGCAACAAGTTTTTCCGCGAGCTCGTTTCCAGCGGAACTAGATGCTTCAGCAGCTTTCTCGTCTTTTATCGGCGGGCAAAGAACACCAACGATAGTCCCTTCAAATTGTTTGTAGAGGCTATTGCCTACGATCAAACCAGCCACGATGCCAATCGCAGCCGCACCTGAAATCACCATTAAAGTGATTCGCTTTTTATTCATAGTCATCCTTTCTTCAAATTCTCAATACGAGCAATTTGATATTTTGCTTTATGTAAGCGCTTAAAGAATAATAAAAAAGCCAAAAACGGCTAGTGGATAGTCCTATCTTGCAAGCCTTATGTCTTAATCGACGGATGATAGATTAAAGGTTAGAGAAAGCGATGTTTAAAATGAAAATGTGGTTTTTGCAGCTAATCGCATAGGTGCCATCATACTTTTTGACGACGCGGAGAATCGACTTTATGCCGTAGCCATGATAATCCTTGTCTTTGCGTGTAATGGGCAATCCATCATGAAAAACGATATCTTCGTTCGTATAATTTTCAATATGAATCGTTACGAATTTTCCTTTTGGTATGACGTTGAAAATAATCGTCCTATTTTCTTTTTTCACATTTGAAGCAGCCTCGACCGCATTATCGAGCGCGTTCTCAAAAAGGGAATAAATATCATTGCTATTCATTTTATCCAAGGCGGAAGCGTCAGCAAGAATAGAAAATTTGATGCCGTTATTTTTGCAATACAGTGATTTTTCCGCCAAGATAAAATTCAAGGTCGCGTTTCCAGTTTCGATCTCGTTATTATAAATTTCCAACTCGTTTTGAAGATTCGCTAGGGCAAGCTGTTCTTCTTTTGATCTCGCATATTCTTTGATATTTTCCACTTCATGCTTTAAGTCATGAATGCGCATGTTGATCATATCAACGTTTCGTTTTGACGTTTTGTATTTTTCATTTTCGTTATGGATGATTTGAGCGAACGTCTTGTTTTCATTCTCCAGCTTTTTGCTATAAAAAGCATTGAACTGTATGAATAACAAAAACAAACAAGCAACCACTCCATATACTCGACTTGCGATAAAACCAACAAAATCAGTCGTGGATTGGGCAAACATCGAAATAATATAAACCACCACCAAAGTCATAATCGTAATGAGATAGATGATTTTTCCCTTCATAAAATCCGGAATCATGTCTCCTTTAAATTTCCTTACGAACAAGAAGTAATAAGAAACGAAAGTCAAAGCATAAATGCCTGAATAAATATGCAATTGGTAAACTTCGTATTTCTTATCTAACAAATGGAAGAGGAAGATGACCATGTTTCCAATATTGTCACCTAAGTTTTGTATCGCATAAGCAGACAACGCGAAGAAAATCGTCTGTTTGGCTTTCAAGGAATAAGTTGCAACCATCGGAAGCAAAGACAATAGGAAGATAAAAAGGAAAATGAATCGAAACCAACCCGTTTTCAAATCCAAATTAAAATAAATGAAATTGATGGCAATCATCAAAGACATAAACGCGGTGCTAATGAAAAGAAGAACCCACTTCTTTCTTTTTGGAAGAGTAAACAAATACAAAGACTCCGCGATAAAAAGAGGGATGACAAAGCGCGTCAAATAATACTCAATCGCATTAAGACCAGTAAAATCCTCGTACATAGCTTACATTCTTTCGGAAATAAAGGTCGTAAAATCGCTTAAGAATCGCTTCTTTTTTGAGCGCGAAATATTAAGGGTGACGTCATTTAAATAAACAAGATTCTTTCCGCTCAGCACTTGTGTGACATGCTTAAGATTAACTAAATAGCATTCATTGCAGCGGGAAAAACCGTATTTACAAAGCGTGTCTTGATAATCGGTAATCCGTCCTCTAATGACAAACGGGGCCTTATCGTTTGTGAAATAAAATGTCAAATAATGGCCCACCACCTCTAAATAAAGAACGTCATTTGTGTCAATTTTGACGATGCTATCTTTAACCGAAATGAAAATGAAAGAGCTTTGGTTGGTTTGAATTGTCTTTAACGCTTTTTCGAGCAAGTTATCAAAATCAATCTTCCCGATTGGCTTTACTAAATACCCTAAAGCGTTCACACTATATCCCTTCACCGCATATTTTGGGGAATATGACACGATGATAATCGGAACTTTTCTATTAATTTCTCTAACCTTTTCCGAAGCAGATAATCCGTCAATTTCTGGCATCTCGATATCCATAAAAATGAGATCAAATTCATCATGGAAGTTATCAATGAATTCTTTGCCGTTGTTAAATTTTGTGATTTCGAATTCTTCCTCTTTTTTGGATAGCAAAAGCGCCTCAATCGTGGTCGCTACTTTTCCATCATCTTCGACAATTGCAACGTTTAACATGCGAATTCAACTACCTTATTTTTTATTCTAAATAGTGATTTAACAAAAGTACATATGAGATTAATTTTGGTAAAGCATTATCATAAATGCGGGAATAAAAACGATAATTTTCTTGCATATCTAGCCTATAAATCACTGATTTTATAATGACAGAAACGTAAAATCCTTGCAGATATCGCTTAAATTAATGATTTCTAGGTTTTAGTAAAGCACGCTGTTTTTTAGAACAAAAGGTATTAATTTCAAAGTGCACACACAAACATAGTTTCAAAGATATTCATCACCGGTCTTTTATGAAGCAACGCAATACACCGATTTTTAGTTGTTTTAACATCGGCCCCGGGGAAAGAGGGCAACCATTATTGCAAAGCCTTGCGGCTAAGCTATAATGGTAGTGGTTTAGTCTCTAGCGCCCTTTACGGTCGTTAGAGTTTTTTTGATCCACCAAGAGGAAGAGGAGAGTCAAGATCATCACGATTGACGTGACGTCCATTCCCGTTTCTCCTTTCTTTGCTTTTTTCTCCCCGGGGTAATGTTTGAGTTAGCATAAACGCTACCTCACTTATCTATAGACATGTTTTTTCTACTTTTACCAAAAAATTTCTAAAATTTTGATTTTCTTTCTTAAAAAGGAAATATCAGAAAACATGCCACCTAAATGAAAAAGTCCTCTCCATTTTTAATAGGATTAGGACTATTTCATTGGTTCACTACTTAGTTAGTCTTCTAGCTCTTTCGTTGAACCGGTATAGAGCTGATAATATTTTCTTTTTTTCGCCATGAGGTCATCGCAGGATACGCCGACGCCTTCGAGGCCTGCATATCCGACAACGGCACGGAATTCTCGACGTTCTACGAGATAGAGTCCGCCGCGCCGGAGGGCAAGGTCCACGCTTTCTACGCCAGGCCGATGAGATCCGACGACAAAGCCGACTGCGAAAGGAACCACGGCATAGTGAGATACCTCTTCCCAAAAGGGAAATCGTTCGACCGCCTCGACCAGGGGACGGTGGACGGCGCCTTCGACAACGTCAATTCGCTGGTGAGGGAAGGCAAGGGCGACAGGACGCCGTACGAGCTCGCGGAACGCGCGCTCGGAAAGGGGTTCCTGGACGCCCTTGGCGTTAAGAAAATCGACAGGAGGAAGATCAGGCTCAAGCCTTTGATCTGAGCTCTTGCCGAACGCGAGCCAATCGGGGTCAAAAACAGAAGCGAAACGCTTTCGCGATAACTTAGTCACAGGGATCGCGGATGCCCTTTCGGCTCGCCTAGATTTTCGCATTTCTGCCAAAAAAATACAAAAAATGACTAACTTATCGCGAAAAAGTTAAAGAATTTTCGCGAAGAACACTAAAGATGGCCATTTCTTATACTTTAGTTTATCAGGTGACCAGCCAAATATTTTACGCTTTTCCATGGGTAATTAGATTTAAAAGGAATGAGATTCTTTTACGTCCCCTATCGTTTTTTTAAATTTATCTCCTTTGCTATTGAAAAGGGTTCACTCTAAATTGGTGTCTTAAAGCATATGTGCCTTTCAGATAATAAATACGTCAAAGTCGACATTCTCATCGGTGCGGAGGCTTTTGTCGACTTTGAAAAGAATAAATATGGGGAATTCTATGTCTCCTATAGATTGCAAACGTCTTCTAAGGTTATGAACTTGCAACCCTTGACATTATCTTCCATCCACAGAGCAGAGCCAGACAAAGAGAAACTTCTTGAAGCTCCATATGGATTAAAGATAATCGTTTTGATTCAAAGCTCTCTGCAATCTCAAATAAAAGTTTTTCTCAAAAAAGGTAAAACGATAAGCGCTTTAACAAAAGGCGATGATTTCTTTAAGAGAATCGATAAACTGATGTACAAACATCACTAAATCAGCGCCATTTTTAAAACAAAGACCCTTGTTGCAGTCTTGCCATTTGCTACGCATTTAAATATTTCTACATTCTGTTTTTATTCGCTTGCTTCACTCTATAGTCTTCACATTTTTATGGTTGCAAAAATTCACTTCGACAGCAAGCTATGTTCGACATTAAAGGACACAATCAGGCTTTACATCGCATCATTAATTTTTTCTATCCCCGTAATCAAAGACTCATAGTCCTCTTTGGAAGTAAGGGCCACCCTTTCGGCGAATACAGAAAGAAGGTTCAATTGCTGGTTTAATTTTTTATCATCAAAAAAGTAATATATTCCAGTAGAGGTTTTAGTCTTTTTGATTTTTCCGCGATAAAGGAGATCGAAAAGTAAAAACAAATGGTTCCCCGTTCTTGTGAGGGAAGAAAAATCTTTATTGCCATATAAAATCCAATCAATTGTCACGTGGTAACATTGACACATACGGTCAAGAACATCAATTTGAGGAAAGATCGCCCCTTTTTCGTATTTGATTATCGACTGTTGAGAAATGCCTAGAAGATTATTCTTTTCCACGTCTTTCAATCTAATCCCACACTTTTCCCTGGCTTCTTTTAAGCGAACGTTCCAACCATTTGTCATTATAAAATTATATCTTTCTTTAATTTATTATATATATTAATGTTTTATATATTTTTTATCAAACAAAATGATATAGTTTTGATAGTTCTTAGAGGAGGTTAACAATATGCCTTATAAGTCAGGAGGTGGCGAACACCTCCAATATTATGACGAAGAAACTGGAGAATACTCTGAAGAGAAAGCAAAAGCGTCAGCTGAAAAGGACAAAGCTAATCTTGTTTTATATTATTGGTATGGCATGGAATATCCGAATTTGATATTTCATTTCCCAAAATTTGGCGTCCACGACAAGGAATATTGCCAAACATTTGTTTATTTTTATCGCAAAAACGTAAAAGAAAAAACAATAGATTCGGCCAAATTAAAATATTTACTAATGCCGGACCCAAAAAAAGACAAAAGTAAATTTTTAATAAGTTTAGGATATTCCCTCTCGAATTATGATTCTTTAAAAAATGCTATTATTAATGGAACCGAGTGGGATGAACTTTCTTACAGCAAGCTCACGCCTTTCGGATTAACAGCAAAATGCAAAACGATTTTAAAAGGAAAAATAGTAACCACCATTTGGGAACTCAATCAAAACTTTGATGTCAGATTGATTACTATGATTCCCGGAGGAGACAAAATATGGAATTCAAAATAGGAACAGCGGTCAAAACAAAGGTTGAAAAGACGTTTGATAATGGGGTGGATGAGACGGTGACCCTTCCGATAGGTACGCTCGGAATCGTTTGTGAGGGAAAAGTGATAAAAGGAACAAATTGGTATCTTATAGAGCTAGCAGACGAGAGATTCCCCGATCCTACATTAGGTGTGTTTGATTATAAAGAAGACGAGATTGAAAAAGAGTGAGCGTCTGTATTGGTCATAATCAATTTGTAGATATTGGGCGGTCGAATTTGTAGGTTTCCGCCGGTCACATATAATCGCCTCGAAAAGGAGGCAACACATCTACCAAAAGGACGTCATATAAACGATAGATTACACGATGGCAAAAGAAGGGTTCATCATATATAGTCTCAATTACCCTTTGGCCCAGAAGCGAAGTTTTTAGAAATCCGCCGCTCACTCGTAATAGGAGTCATCGCGTCAAGGCTAATTTGTGGGCCATAAAGCCCCGTACTCCTCTTTAAAGTTTTTCAATCCACTAAGAGGAAGACCAGGATCATCACGATTGACGTGACGTCCATCCCCGACTCTCCTTTCTCGCCATTCTCCCCGGGGAAATGTTTTTGAGTTCGCATAAATGCTCCCTCACTTATCTATAGTCATGTTTTTATTGTTTTTACCAAAAAATTTCTGAAATTTTGATTTTTCTTCAAAAGAAAATATCAGAAAGGCAAACCCCAATCAAAAAGCCCCTTCTCCTGTCTTCGGGGTTGGGGCTTGTGTCTATGAACTAAGATTGCTATTAATCCTCGAGTTCTTTCGTGGAACCCGTATAGAGTTGATAATACTTTCCTTTTTTCGCCATGAGGTCATCGTGGGAGCCACGCTCAATGATTCTTCCTTGGTCAAGAACCATAATGACATCACTATTTTGAACAGTGGAAAGGCGATGCGCGATAACAAAGACGGTTCTTCCTTTCATAATCGCATCCATTCCTTCTTGTACCATCTTTTCCGTATGACTATCAATAGAGGAAGTCGCCTCATCAAGAATCATCGCAGGAGGATCCGCCACTGCCGCTCGAGCAATTGCGATTAATTGCCTTTGCCCTTGCGATAAAGAAGCTCCGCCATTCGTAAGAACAGTGTCATAGCCTTTTGGGAGCAAACGAATGAAGGAATCCGCGTTAGCGAGTTTCGCTGCTTTTTCCACTTCTTCGTCAGTTGCTTCCAAATTGCCAAAGCGGATGTTTTCTCTAACGGTTCCTGTGAATAGTTTCGTGTCTTGGAGAACCATTCCAAGCGATCTTCTCAAATCAGATTTTTTGATCTTGTTGATATTGATGTCGTCGTAGCGGACTTTTCCGTCTTCAATATCGTAGAAACGGTTAATCAAATTCGTAATGGTCGTTTTGCCAGCCCCTGTAGGACCGACAAAGGCAATCTTTTGCCCAGGTTCAGCGTAAAGAGTAATGTCATGGAGGACGATTTTATCCGGCGAATAGCCAAAGTCTACGTGATCCATAGTGATCTTCCCTTTTAGCCAGGTATAGGTTACCGTTCCATTGCCATGTGGATGCTTCCATGCCCATTTTCCCGTTCTTTCTTTCACTTCGATTGGGTTACCATTTGCGTCTTCTTTTGCATTCACAAGCTCTACGTAACCATCGTCTTTTTCCTTAGGGGTATCAATCATTTCAAAAATTCTTGTAGCGCCCGCTAAAGCGAGAGCGACGACGTTAAACTGCTGAGAGATTTGTCCGATTGGTTGCACGAAATTCTTTGAGAAAGAGAGGAAGCTAATGATGGTGTCTACCCCTACAATCATTGGGCCAAACAAACTAAGCGAAGTAAAGCCGTTTATCGTCCATAATCCTCCGATTAAGCTAATGATGACGTATTGTAAGTTCCCAAGCTGGTTCACCGTTGGCATCAAAACATTGCCAAAGCGGTTTGCCTTCGTGGCGAAAGTGAATAAGTTATCATTCAGCTTATCAAACCCTTCCACGTTGCGGTTTTCGTAATTGAATACCTTAATGACTTTTTGCCCCGTGGTCATTTCTTCGATATAGCCATTCGCTTTGCCTAAGGCAATTTGCTGAGAAACAAAGTAACGAGCGCTCATTTTCGCGTAGTACTTGCTCACAAAGAAAATTAGGATGGCGAAAGCGACGACAACAAGCGTTAAATAGACGTCAGTCATCAGCATCATAACCAAATAAACGATCATGCTGACAAAGCAAGAAAGCATCATAGGGAGGCAGCGCGAGAGCATTTCTCTAAGTGCATCGACGTCGTTAGTGAAAACGCTCATGATGTCACCATGGGTTCTCGTATCAAAATAGGACACTGGTAGCTCTTGCATATGTTCGAATAATTCATCGCGAATCCGCTTTTGGACGCCTTGGCCAATCCGCGACATCAAATAGTTATAGAAATAAGCGGAAATGACGCCGAGTAAATAGATTCCGACCATGACGAGAAGAATCGTTCCGAAATTCATCCCTAAATATTCGACTGTCCAAAAATCTTCTACTGGACGAAGCGTTTTCCCATCCCCTATCGTTACGTATTGCCCAACCACGATTTTGCCAATGAAGTAGCTTCCGATGGCGCTGCTACTCGTGCTTAATAGTACAAACAAAGCAACGAGGAAGAACTCGCCTGGATAATATCGAAAAACGTATTTTAGTAAGCGAAGCACCGCGCCAAATTTTGCGCGTTTGCTAACAGGAGCCATATTCCTCCCGCCTTTCATCGCTCTCATATTAGGACCTGGCATCGAAATCACCTCCTCCACCGAGTTGAGAGTCAAATAGACTCTTGTATATGTCACAATTCTTCAATAGCTCTTCGTTATTACCTTTTGCGACGATTCTCCCATGATCCATGACAACAATCTGGTCACAGTCTTTAATGGAAAGAACGCGTTGAGAAATAATAATTTTCGTAATGTCTTTGCGTGTAGAAGATAGCCCGCTTCGAATCAAGGAATCCGTATGGGTGTCGCAAGCACTTGTAGAATCATCGAGAATCAATATCTTTGGATTCTTCAATAAGGCACGCGCGATGCATAAGCGCTGCTTTTGCCCGCCAGAAACGTTTGTTCCGCCTTCATCGAGCATGGTGTCTAGCCCCTTTGGAAAATCATGAAGAAAGCCGCTTGCTTGCGCCAAATCGCAAGCAGCCCAAATTTCTTCATCGGTTGCGTCTTTATTACCCCATTTTAAATTGTCGCGAATCGTACCAGTAAAGAGGGTATTTTTTTGTAACACGACCGCGACTGAATCACGCAAATTCACCAAATCATAATCTTTGACGTTATGATTAGCGACATCCACCTCGCCCTTCTCTACGTCATAAAGACGGGCAATAAGAGAGACAAGCGTTGTCTTGCTTGAGCCAGTCGAGCCGATTATGCCTAACGTAGAACCAGAAGGGATATCCAAATTGATATCGTTCAACACTGGCTTTCCTTTCACGTAGGAGAAAGTGACGTTTTTAAAAGAAATCTCACCATTATCAATATTTTTTAAAGCGTTTTGCGGAGATTTAATATCCGGTTCCTCATCTAGGATTTCATTCGCGCGTTCGACGCTATTGCGGGCAATGGTAATCATGACGTAAACCATTGAAATCAGCATGAGAGAATTAAAAATCATGAAGACATAGGTAAATAAGCTCGTTAAATCAGCGGTGCCCATAATAGAACCGCCGCTATTGACAATGAGTGTCGCTCCAAAATACGCAATTAAAATCAACGCGGCATCAATGGCCAAATTCATAATTGGGCTATTGAAGGCCAAAATGCGTTCGGCGAAAGTGAATTTCTTATAAATAAAATCAGAGACTTTATTGAATTTCGCTTTTTGAAGGTCTTCGCGGTCAAAAGCTTTAATAACGCGAATCCCGTCCACATCTTCTTGGACGCTTTGATTCAGTTCATCGTATTTGTTGAATACTTCAACGAACGTTGGATGAACTTTTTTTGCGATAAACAAAAGAAGGAAAAGAATAATCGGAGTAATGACAAGGAATATCCAAGCGACTCGCCACTCTGTGATAAAGCACATAATTAGAGAAAAGACCATAAGTAACGGCGCCCTAACAACAGCGCGAATCGCCATTTGGAAAGCGTTTTGTATGTTTGTAACGTCTGTTGTCAAACGAGTCACAATCGAAGCGGTCGAAAATTTGTCTATGTTACTAAAAGAATAACGCTGGACCGTTTCATACATTGCTTTGCGGAGATTTCTTCCTAAGCCAGCACTCGCGCTTGCCGCCCAATAGCCAGCCATAATGCCAGTGAAAGAAGCGACAAGAACTAATAGAGCGATGATACCGCAATAAAGATAGATACCTTGGATGTCGCTTTCGTTAATCGCAGACACAAGATATTTCATCATGAATGCCACCAAAACTTCGCAAATACTTTCCAAAATGACGTAAATCCAAGCAAAAACGGTATCTTTTTTGTAATTTCCAATGAAATGCAGGATTTTTTTAAAGGAATGCCCCGTTGCGAGCATTTCTTGTTTCTTGTTTTTGATTTTACTCATAACTACCTCCTACGTTTTTCTTCACTTGTTCGCATACGCGCAAAAACGTTTGTTTATCTTCTTCGCTAATCCCTTTCTCGATAGTAGGAACAAGCGTCTTGTAGAGATCTTCAAATTCCTTATTCGCCTTTTCCCCAAGTTCCGTCAAGAGAATGATTTTCTTTCTTTTGTCTTTTGGGTCTAGTTTGACATTTAGATAGCCTTTTCTCACTAACTTAGCAATCGCTTGGCTCACTGTCGCTTTTTGAAGGTGAAAATTTCCCATGATGTCACTCGCGTACAAAGATCCGTGATGAGAGATATAGCCGACGACAATCCCTTCAATCCCCGTCAAATGGTTGGGGAGATGCAAACTCATGTAACGATCTAGGAACACTTTGATGTCATGATTTGTGTTTCTGATTGCGGTTCCAATTTCGTTTTCTTTTTTCATAATTCGTTCGGTAGCGAACTATTGTAATAAGAGCAAAGCAAAATGCAAGAAGAAACTGATTACAAAACACCGCGTGTTTCTATGCTATGAAAAATCTTATCCAAATCTTCTTTTGTTCTCGCGTTAGAGGAAATCGCTTCGCGGATTCTTTTATATCCTCTGAAACCCGTAAAGAAATGAGGAGCGATGCCCCGAAGTTGCATAATCGCAAGTCTTTCCCCTTCGTAGTTAATTAGTTTCGTAGAGAATTCTTTTGCCCAATGGACCGCTTCTAAAACGCTAGGAGCAGGATTAATTGAGCCATGCTCTAAATAATCATTGATGTCTTTGATTAAGTTAGGTCGGCCGACCGCTCCACGCGCTACCATCACTAGTGTTGCGCCAGTGATATCCATAGCTTTCTTCGCGTCGAGTGGCGAAAAGATATCCCCACTAATTGCGAAAGGAACGTTCACATGTTCGTTTAGGGCGCGAATCGCCTCGTAATCAGCGTGCCCACTATACATTTGTTTGCTCGTTCTAGCGTGAACGGTGAACATCGCTACCCCAGCGTCTTCTAAAAGTTTAGCGACCGTAAAAACATTGATGGAATTTTCATCCCATCCCAAACGGATTTTTGCCGTAACAGGCTTATGGGATGTTTCCACCATCGCTCGAACATAACGATACAAAGTGTCTGGCGATTTTAACATCGCACTGCCAGCGCCGGTTTTCGTTACTTTATTTACAGGGCATCCTAAATTCAAATCCAAAATGTCGTAATCAGCGTTATTTTCAAGAATAGAGATGGCTTTTTTAGAAATAGCGATATCGCTTCCGAATAATTGCAAACCAACAGGTCTATCAATGGAAGAGGTCGCAAAATATTCGTAAGTCCTTTTGTTCCCGTAACTCAACCCGCAATCGCTAATCATCTCGCTATAGGAAAGAGCGACTCCAAAAGGCTTCATGAATTCCCGATAAGGGAGGGAAGTAATTCCCGCCATCGGGCCTAGAATCACTTTGCCTTTAATTTCTAATCCGCCAATATTCATCGCGCCGCTTATTCTACTCTTTCTATAAAAACGAAAAAAGTTACAAAGAGCGGATGTCATATTTGACATTGCTCTTTATAACTTCTATCACTATTTCAAATGAATCGAATCGTCTTCTTCCGGCGCTACTTCTTTTTTCGGCTTTTTCTTACGAACGGCCTTCTTTTTCGTATCGTTAGAAGGCTTTTCTTCCTTTGAAGTATCGTTTGGTTTTTCGCTCGTAGTTTTTTCTTCCTTTGGAGTTTCTTCTACGACGATTGGTTCTTTTGCGTGAAGATTGCTTGCCTTTGCAACTTCTGCAGCCGCCGCTTTTTCTTCTTCCGTTACATTGATTTGATTCACAGTAGCCGTTTTCTTTTCGGTAAGAGTTCCGTTTTTAACGAGCTGATCGATTTCTTCGGCGGTAATGGTTTCTTTTTCAAGAAGCGTTTCTGCGATCAAAATCACTTCTTTTTTGTGTGCCATAAGAATTTCTTTGGCTTGTTTATGGCATTCTTCCACGATTTGACGAACGGCCTTATCGATTTCATAAGCGACTTCGCTAGAGAAATTCTTAGCAACATTGGTGTAGTCTCTACCAAGGAAGACACTGCCTTGATCTTGCTCATATTGGATTGGGCCAAGTTCGCTCATACCCCATTGGGTAACCATCATACGGGCGATACGAGTTGCCTGCTGGATGTCATTGCTCGCGCCAGTGGAAACATCATCAAAGAAGATTTCTTCGCTGGTTCTTCCACCAAGGAATCCCGTAATTTCCGCCAAAAGGTCTTTCTTTGTCAGAAGGAAGCGGTCGTCTTCTGGAGTCATCAGGACATGCCCACCCGTTTGCCCACGGGGAATGATAGTAATCTTTTGGACTTTATTAGAATGAGGCAATACTAATCCAATAACCGCGTGGCCGGCTTCATGATATGCATCGACACGCTTTTCTTGCTCGTTCATGCCTTTGCCAGATTTTGCAGGACCAGCGATGCGGCGGTCAATTGCTTCATCAATTTCGGCCATGCCGATTGTTTCTTTGTTGAAGCGAACGGCAAGAATTGCGGCTTCATTGAGAATGTTATCGATATCGGCACCAGAGAAACCAACCGTGCGTTTTGCAAGGGCATGGAAATCCACGGATGGGTCGATTTTCTTGTTTCTTGCGTGAACTTTGAAGATAGCTTCTCGTCCTGCGCAATCTGGAAGAGACACCGTGATAATGCGGTCAAAACGGCCTGGGCGCAATAAGGCTGGGTCAAGAACGTCATCGCGGTTAGTCGCGGCGATAACCAAAATGCCAGCGTTATATTCAAAGCCATCCATCTCAACGAGGAGTTGGTTTAGCGTTTGTTCACGTTCATCGTTTCCACCGCCTAATCCAGCACCTCTTTGGCGACCGACCGCGTCGATTTCATCAATGAAGATGATGCATGGGGCACTTTGTTTTGCGCGTTTGAACAAATCACGAACGCGTCCTGCGCCAACGCCGACGAACATTTCAACAAAATCAGAACCAGAAATCGAGAAGAACGGCACTCCTGCTTCTCCAGCTACGGCTTTCGCTAAAAGGGTTTTTCCGGTTCCTGGGTTACCAATAAGGAGAACGCCTTTTGGGAGACGGGCGCCAAATTTGCTATATTTCTGAGGATTTTTTAAGTATTCGACAAGCTCGACCATTTCGGCTTTCTCTTCGTCGCATCCTGCAACGTCAGAGAAACGAACTTTGCTCTTGTCTTCACGTCTAGCGGGTGACTTATTGAAGTCGAGCGCTTGCCGGTTGCTTCCGTTTACCGATCCGCTGATACGAGCGAAGAAAATGAAAGCGAGGATTCCAGTTCCTACCAAAAGCAAGATTGTTGGTCCCCACGTATCCCACCAACTTACCGTGAAGGCATCACCGACTTTGTAATAAGCGGTTTGCCCTGCAGGAAGAACATTTAATTGATTTGTTTCTTCAACACGGTTCATGAAAACATCGGCCCATGTCACTAATTTAGTAGTGTCTTCCGAATAATTATAAATTCCTTTATTATCCGAATTTTTTTCTTGGAACATGACTGCCGCAAATTTGTTTTTGCTCCATTCATCATTTTCAAGAATGACTTGATAACGATATTCTTTGCTGCCTTTTATGGTTCTAGCAACACCAGATACCGTTGTCGCTCGATATCCTTGCGAAACCTCAACCGTTTTTAAATAAATTGCATGATTGTCGGTTTTATTAAGATCGGTAATGAGATTACTGCCCTCCATTTGATAAGAGGTTTCGTTGACTCTTAACAAATCGCTTAGTTGGCTTTTTGCCCAAGGGGTCGGGGTATTGAAGGCATTTTGAAGAGAAACCACCAAAATGAAAATAATAATCGCAGCGATGAGCAAATACGGGACGATGTAGCTAAACGCGTTTCGCTTGCCATTAGGATTGTTGTTCTTTTCATTCATAAGTTTCCCCTCCTTATTTCACGCCTTATTAACGGCTAGGGATATTGTTTTATTGGCTAATTGTGTCGAATTTACTCAATCTTTATTTGTAGGAAGATGAAGTGTCAATTTTGAGGTGTGATATTCCTTAAATACTTTGTGATAGCGAGGCACATATACGATTTTGCCATCCTTATTCACGAATACTGGCCAAATGTCACGGTATGAGCGAGGCATTTCCTCATCGAGGAATACGCGTCTCACTGGCACTTGATAGCCGCGATAAGAATAACTATCGCCAGGGAGCATCGTTCGAACGGTAAGTGGATAATCCTCCTCTTTAATACCGCGATCTAAAGCGCCCATTGAGAAATCGAGTTCGAATTCTTTCGTATCAAGTTTGGAAGGAGATTCAAGCCGATAAGAATAGGTAAGTTTGTCAGGGTCAGTTTCAATACTGACGATGTCGTATTCTTTAACAAGGTAAACATTCCCTTTTAATTCATAAGTCATCACGGGATTATAATCGAGAAGCATCGCGCGGATTTCCCTTAATCTTTTGGCGGTTAAAGGAATCTTAATCGGCGATTTGCTCGCGAAGAACGTCGCTAGAGCGGCTGCAAAATCATCGGGCGCTAAAGCGATAAGCTCACGAATTCCAAGTTCTTCTGAAACTTTGATTTTGTGAACAACCGCGCTAGCAAAAGAATTCTTTTCACTATATTCAGCGTTCATCTTTTCTAAGATTTGAGCGCGTTCAATCTCGTTCATTTTTTCGATTTCTTGACGGACCAAGCTACGCGTATGTTGATGTTCGTATAAAGACATATGTTCGCTATAAGGGACATTTGCTTTGCGGTTATGCTCGAGGATATCTTCTTTAGAGAAGGCTAGGAGTGGACGAATCACAATCATTCCATCATTGGAAGAAATTGGAGAATAGCCGTATCTATCGAACTTGTATCCGAGCTTCTTTGTCGTTAAATATGTCTCGAGAAGATCGTCTTGAGAATGGGCGATAAGTAGCGCATCGGCGTTATATTTGTCATAAATTTTCTTAAAGAATTCATAACGAACCTTTCTAGCCCAACACGCAAAGTTCGTTTCTTTCCCGGCTTGATCGATCGTATTGGTATCTAATACTTCGAGAGTGAGATTTTTCGCTAGGCAATATTCTTTCAAAGCACTTTCTTCGCCTTCAATCGAATCATAGCTATGATAATTAATAAAACAGACGATTGGCTTGATCTTTTGGGAGAGAACCAGGTCAAGCAAACACATCGAATCCGGTCCATAAGCACAGGCAAGGATATATGTATCTTTTGGATTTAATGCTAAGAAGTTCGCGCTCATAAAGTGCCTCCATTTTCATAATGTCTTATCAAGAACAATTTCAAACATCGCAGCGGCTTGTTCTTTTTTCGCAAAAGGGCGAATCTCTTTGACTTTGATTTCAATGAAGTGTTTGCCTAATGATAATGAGACAATATCTCCTTCTTTAATCTCACTCATCGGTTTAGCGGTTTTTTGATTAATGAGGACATCGCCATCATCGCATAGTTCTTTTGCGGTTTCGCGTCTTTTGATAAGCCGCGACACTTTTAAGAATTTATCAATTCTCATGCAAGAATTGTATCACTATTTCGCTCTATCCTTTAAGGATAAAGCGCGAAAATTCTTTATTTTCTAATTTCTAGCTATCTTTTAGGAATCTAATTTCTTTCCTAAAAGAACGTTTGTTTAGGCAAAAAGAGTAAAAAACTAGGATGGGGCTTGAGACTAAAAAATTATTATCTATGCAAATCCCTAACGAATTCCATGTCGTGCCGCTAACGCGTGAATGATTTTCACGATGTTTTCTAGTGAGCTCACCCAATCATCTAGCTTTCGTAAACGGATTCTTAATTTTTTATCCAAAAAACTTACCGTGATTACTTTTAAAAATGGGGTGAGAGCTTGGAAAAGTTCAATCCCGATGCCATCAACTCTTGAAAAACTATCTGCCATAAGGATATCGATAAGGCCGTTTTCCTCTTGTACGTGTACGAATTCAACATGACTCACAATCAAATCAATGCGTTTCTTTTGGAATAATAGTGAGACCTCTTGCGGAAGCTTTCCGTATACATCGCGCATATGCTTTTCGAGCTTCTTGACTTCGGTTTCATTTTCCGCGTCTTCTAGCTCTTGGTATAAAGAAATCTTATCGCTACTGCTTGCGTACTCTTTTGGAATGTAAGCGTCGATCGAGAATAAGCTTTTTGCCTTAGGCGGTTCTTTTTTAATACCCGTCTTTTTCTCTTCGATTGCCTCATTTAATAATTTCAAATACAAATCCAAGCCTACCGTATCAATAAAGCCAGCTTGTTCAGGCCCTAGCATGTCACCTGCACCGCGAATCAATAAATCGCGCTGAGCAATCTTATAACCGCTTCCTAGTTCAGTGAATTCCTGAATGGCTTCTAGGCGCTTTTGGGCATCTTCGTTCATGCTCTTATTTGGTTTATAGCAAAGATACGCATACGCGATGCGGTCACCTCTGCCGACTCTTCCTTTGATTTGATAAAGCTGTGATAAGCCAAAGCGGTCAGCGTCTTCTACGATAAGCATGTTCGCGTTAGGAACATCTATGCCGTTTTCGATGATAGAAGTGGCAACCAAAACGTTGAGCTTCCCTTCATAAAATTGCTCCATGGTTTCTTCAATGTCCGCTTTTTCCATTTTGCCATGTACGACGCCTACTTTCGCGGAAGGAATCGCTCGCGAAAGTTCGTCCGCCTTCGCGTAGATGGAATCAACGCGATTGTGAATATAGAAAACTTGCCCGTCCCGAGAAAGTTCTCTTCCGATTAGTTCGTAAACCATCCCCGCTTTATAGGGAGTAACGTAAGTTTGTATCGGCATGCGGTTATTTGGGGCCGTGTTGATTTCGCTTAATGGCCGAATTCCTACAAGCGACATTTGAAGCGTGCGCGGAATCGGAGTCGCCGATAAAGAAAGGACATCCACGCTGTTTTTCAATTCTTTGATTTTTTCTTTTTGTTCAACGCCAAAGCGTTGTTCCTCATCGATGACCAATAAGCCTAAATCTTTGAAAACAATTTCTTTGCTGAGCAAGCGATGAGTCCCAATAGCAAGATCGATTTTCCCTTCTTGAAGTTCTTTGATATTCGCTTTTTGAATTGCCTCTGGTACGAGGCGAGAAAACAAGGCAACGTGGATGCCAAAGGTGGCGAATCGCTCCAGTGCGACTTCGTAATGTTGCCTTGCTAATAAGGTCGTCGGACATAGAAGCGCAACTTGTTTATGGCCATCGATTGCTTTGAAACAAGCACGAAAAGCAACTTCTGTTTTCCCAAAGCCAACGTCTCCGCACAACAAGCGGTCCATTACTTCCCCCTTTTCCATATCCGCTTTAATTTCGTTTAACGCTTTTTGCTGATCGAAAGTGAGTTCATGAGGGAATTCTCCTTCGAATTTTGTCTGCAATTCGTCGTCGGGAGGAAAAGCGTATCCAGCGATTTTTGCGCGAGTTCCGTATAAAGAAATCAAGCGATCAGCGAGTTCGTTGACTCTTTCTTCGATATGTTTTTTCTTCTTTTTCCAATCCTTGCCGGACAAATTAGAAAGTTTTGGGGCGAAACCTTCTCTCCCGGAATATTTCCTAACGAGACGGAATTGTTCAAGAGGTACGTATAAGGTTTGATTGCCAGCATAAGCGATATGAAGGTAGTCACGGTGCACTCCATCGTTCTCTAATGTTTTGATACCTAGGAATTGACCAATGCCGTTATATTCGTGCACGACATAATCGCCGGGTTTAAGATCTTCGTATGATTTTAGAATTGTCGCGTTTTTAAAGCGCGCGGTGTAACGGCTACTACTTGCGCGATGCCCGAACAATTCCGAAGAAGAAATATAGGAAATCTTTGCATTTCCAACCTCAAAGCCAACGTTGAGTGAAGCATCGCTCAAACCGATTTTTCCAATAGGAAGTTCATAGCCATTAACATTTTCAAACTCAATACCCGCTTCATGAAGCATATTGGCGATGGTTTCTCTTTGATGAGGCTCAGATAAAGCAATCACCACTTTCGCTGACGTCCCAAAATAGCTTTCTAGCGTTGGCATAATGGCAGATATGCCATTTCCGCTAGGAACAATCGGCATAATATTCAATTCATAGGTAGACGAGCCTGTTAAAAACCTCGCCCCATAACTAACAGGGTATTTTTTAGGAAGGGCTTCGCTAAGGGGCATGTAGTTGCGCAAGCCCTTAATAATGCGAAAATCGTTTTGTAGTTCTAAGAAATATGATTCGGATTCATTAATCAAAGAGGCACATGAATCTTGGAAATCTTCTTTTGAAGTAATGAAAACATCATCAACTGCAAAATATTCCAAAATGGAATGAGCTTCTTTGCTCGCATAAGAGAAATATTTATACAAACTTGGTTTATCATTCCGTTCGACAATATCCATCACATCATTCATGACGTTGCTATGAAGCATTTCTGCATTTTGAGACTTAAGATGTTTTTCTTCTTCCTCTAAGGTTATAGCAACATTTTTTGCAAAATCGTTAATCTCATCATCGCTTAATAAAGTCTCTGAAGCTGGCAAAATCGTTATAAAATCCACTTCTTTTAAACTATTTTGGGTTGCAGCATCAAAGGTGCGAATCGATTCGATTTCATCATCGAATAGTTCAATTCGATAAGGTGATAAAGAATTAACGGAAAAAATATCTACGATGTCACCACGGACCGCGTATTGTAACGATTGATCAATTTTATTAACGCGTTTATACCCAAGCCTAGACAATCTGAACTTTAGTTTTTCCAAATCTACTTTTTCGCCTTTTTTTAATGTGACGATTGATTCTTTGAAAAATGAAGGGCTAGGCAAATAATGAAGTAGCCCGGCAGGATGAGTAATTAGAATTTTCTTACCAGGGGTTAATAATTGCCCCATCGCATATAGGCGTTGGGAAAGAAGGTCGCGGCTAGAAGAAATCGCCTCGGCGCGAAGTAGTTCGTCCACTGGGAAAAACACAATCTCTTCTTCAGGGAAGAAATTCAATAAGAACTCATATATTTTTTGGGCACCATATAGGTTATTTGCCACAATCGCGTAATTTCTTTTTTCTTTTCCGAATAGTCCCGAAAACATTACCCCAACGCCTAATGTGTCGTTAACGACAAAAGGCCCCTTCTCTTTGTGGAGGGGGGTGTTTGGCAAATAGTTTTGAAGCGCGTCAAATAATGTTTCCGTTAGTGGTTCTCCTCTTTTTTCTTTGAAGAATTATAAATGCTACTCGCATAATCGAAACTGTGGGTAACAATGTCTCTTAATGCCTTGCTCGCTAAGTCTGTTGCTTCTTCGATCGCGAGAAGCTCTTCACCTTTAGGTTTCCCTAAAACAAAGTCGACCGCATTTTTATAAGGCGGCTCTCCGATGCCGACACGGATGCGAGCGATATTTTCATTACCAAACTGTTGAATGATATTTCCAATTCCTTTGTGTCCGCCGCTAGAACCGTTTTTGCGTAAGCGGATCGTGCCAGGAGGAAGAGCCATTTCATCATAAACTACGACAATATCTTCTTCTTTGATTTTAAAGTAATCAGCAAGCGGCTTAACAAATTCTCCAGATAGATTCATGAATGTTTCGGGCTTTCCAATGATAATGGGTTCATTGAAAATCGGATTTTTGACAATCCCGTACACCCCTTTAAAACCAGAGCGGTCAAAAGAGGCGCCAACCATATCCGCGAATTTATCAAGGGTAATAAAACCCATGTTGTGTCTAGTGCCTTCGTATTCTTTGCCAGGGTTTCCTAAGCCAACAAATAATTTCATTCTACTTTTGCCTCGATTGGCTCGGACTCAATTTTGCGGATGACTGTAATCATTCGCTCAATCTTTTCGCGGTCATAATATTCAATTGGGGTGTCTAATACATTACCGACCATTTTTTGCTCTGGTGTGGCATTAGGGTTATTCATAAGCATCTTAATAGAAGCTTTGAGCATCAGTCTTTGCGCCCATTTCAATTTTTTGAAATCGAAGTCCCCACGAACTTGGTAATAGCGGATATGATATGGACTTAAATAGTTGCGGTCGATTAACTCTTTTCTGCCTTCGTCTGTTGGAAAAGACATGCCACAGCTAAAAACCAATACATCTTTATTTTTTAATCGCCCTTCATAATCATAAAGAAAATCGTCAATGCCTTGGATCAAGCCGTTATTGACCCATCCTCCGTAAACAACAATTTGATAATCATCGATATTTTTCCATTTGAATTTTTTTAACGGAAAGACATCACCATCAACCGCGTGAGCGATATCGGTCGCGTATTTTTGTGTCGAGCCACAACTGCTCGTATAAAGTACTAATGTTTTTTTCATGAAGGTAAGTTTAGCACATTCTTTTATAGATAAAAGAAGGGGCAACAACTACAATTAGAGCAATTATGAAATTAAAAGATTGGTTTGCTGATTTCGCACGCGGGGCAGCGCTAGGGCTAGGAATCTTACCAGGCGTCAGCGTTGGAACGGTTGGAATTATTGTTCATGTATATGACAAGTTAATCAATTCCATTGACGGATTACGTCATAAATTTTGGCAATCGTTTAAGACATTGCTTCCTTTAGGGATAGGCTGCATAATTTCAGCGATTCTCTTGCTTCTTTTTTGGCAAAAAATTGCTAGACCATTTATTCCTTTTATCACAATCAGCGTACTTGCAGGAGCGGTCTTAGGCAGTGTTCCGATGATTTGTTCGCAAATTAAAAGCCGTGTCAATTGGTCGCTGATTCTACGCGTCTTAGGAGGATTCATTATCGCTGCCGCTATCGGCATAGTTTCGTTTTTAAGCGCAAAATTCAATTGGAATATGTGGAATTTTCAAAACGCTTTCTTTAACCCGTTCCAATTCTGGTGGATTTTTCTCATCGTATTCGTGGTTGGATTTGTTGCTGCCATTGCCTGTTTAATTCCTGGAATTTCAGGTTCCATGGTGCTTTTTATCTTCGGCTTATATAATCCCGTCATTGGTATTTTTATTTCTCAAAGAGACAATGAAGGAAATGTGATTTATCCTTCTATTTTCCGAGATCAATCCCGTTTAGGCTCAGGAATTCTATTAATTATCGTATTATTAGTAGGGATTTTGCTTGGATTTTTTGTAATTTCCAAAACAATGAAAGTCTTGTTAGAAAAACATAAAACCGCCACGTTTGAGATAGTATTGGGCTTTATTTTAGGCAGCGTCGTTTCTATGTTCGTAAACAACGATATGTATAATGCCTACTTCAATCCGAACACATCTCAATGGTGGCAATTTGTCCTTGGAGGCATCTTGTTAGTCGGCGTTACAATAATTTCGTGGTGGCTAATTAATCGTGAAGAAAAAAGAAGTTCATCAGAATGAGAAAAAGTTTTTGATTGACGTTTTTCTTATACACTAAAGCATAGCGGTTAATTCAATATTCAGGGGGAAATATGCCAAGAACGTTTGCGCAAAATGAAGCGCTCAAAGAGCAAAGAAAAAAGAAAATCGAGAAGGCCGCCTTACGCCTATTTGCTAAAAAGGATTTTCTAGAAATTTCTGTCGATGATATCACGTCTCTTTCTCGTTGTTCCCATGGCCTTTTTTACCATTATTACCGAAACCAAGAGGAGCTATTCCAGGCAATCGAAAAAGACGTCTTATCTCGCGAAGAGAAGAAATATTGGATTGATTTCTCAAAGTTAGAGCAAGTGAAGGCGGAAGACGGGTTCAATTTATTCTTGCGTGCGCTTGAAATTATTTTTAATGGAGAAAAGGACGTTATTTATTATTATGCGGCGCTTGCTAGAAACGATTTTTCGCTACAAAAAATCCCCTCCGCCTATTATCGAGAAAGCGATAAATCATCTTTTTGTAATTTAATTGGAAAAGCAATGAAATGCGGATATATAAAACAAGGTAAAGTAGAAGAAATCGTCCACTTGTTTTTCCTCATTATTTCCGATAATTTGTCAAATATTGTTCAAAATAAGGAAAATTTCATTTCTTTAGAAACACTAAAACGAATTTTCTAATTCTTAATATATTCCTTTTGATTATTTTTTCTTTTATGATGAGAATAGATGGGAACATTTGAAACAAACGAAATCGATACCGACAATATTGCACAAAATTTTAATGATTCGCCTGACAATATTGCTACTTCGGATGAACTAACGCCGAAAGAGTGCTTTTTTAGTCAAGAAGATACCTCTTATGCGAAGAAAAAAAGAAACGATGCTTTGTTGCTCAAGGCGGGGGCCGTTCTAATGACATCCGCGACCGCTCTATTTGGTGGTTATATGATTACAAATGCCTTCCTACCAGAACTCCCCTCAATCGAAAACGTGTCCCAAGCAATTTCAAATAACTCTATCCACTACTCATTCGAGATCAAAAATAAGAATCGTTACACCCTTACTTATATCGTCCAAATTAATCACGAAGACTTTGAAAACAATGTCGTAAGTATCGAGAAGGAAGGAATAGTAGAAGGAATAATGCCCATTCCTTCTTATTCAGAGGAGATGGTAATCACTTCTTTATTTAAAGCGGCAATGCTCGATTATACAAAAACGGTAAAAGAATCCGTCATCCAAGGAGGTAAGCGCAATGCATAAGCCAAAGAAAATAGACGCCAAAGAAGCAATCATAAAGGAAAAAGATCCTTCCGTGATTAAGGAAATGATGGAGGAAGAAAAAGAAATCGTTCAGGAAAGGAAAATCGAAAAGAAAAAAGAACGAGCGAATTGGTGGAAAAGGAAAACCAAAAGCCAAAAAACGAATTTCATTCTTTCTTGTTTCGTCTTTGTTTTGGCCCTATTGGTATTGTTTATTTATATTTTCGCTCGTCAATTGTTTGGCGACGCTATCGGAGATACCTTATTCGGAAAAGACATAGAAAACGGTTTTGTTTATTTCACCAAAGTCGCCCCTATAGAAAAATGGATCGCCACTGCCGTTACTATCGCTATTGGATTTGTGGTCGCTTTTATTCTTAATCTCATCATCAAGATATCCACGTTCGAAAGTAAAAAAGCCAAGACGGTAGGAAGCCTTATTCGTAGCCTAGCAAAATACATTATCGTTCTTATTGGTGCCGGAAAGATATTAACAATCTGGGGTGTTGATGTAGCGAGCGTTCTTGCTGGAATTGGAGTGATTACATTAATCGTTGGCTTAGGCTGCCAAAGCTTAATTCAAGACGTCATCAGCGGTTTATTCATTGTATTCGATGATTTCTATGATGTCGGCGACATTGTCATCATCGATGGCTTTCGCGGAAGAATCAGCGAAATCGGATTAAAATCCACAAAAATTCTAGATTGGGGTGGAAACGAGAAAGCGATTAATAACTCCTCCATAACAACCGTTACCAACCTTTCGCGTGGTCCAAGTATGATTTTTATTACAATCAATATCTCTTACCGCGAAGATGTAGAACGCGTTGAAGGGATAATTGCTAACGCCTTGCCACGTATTAAAAGCAAGATTCCCGCCATCACGGACGGTCCTTACTACAAAGGGATTTCCGGATTCAATAACTTTGGAGTAGAACTCGCGTTCCTTTGCTTTTCCGATGAAAATGACCGCTTCCAAGTAACGCGCGATTTAAATCGTGAGATTTATCTAGAGCTCGCCAAAGAAAACGTGTTAATTCCGTTTCAACAAATCACCATTAATCAGTCTCTAAAAGAGGAAGCGTTTCAAAAAGCAAACAAAGAGCAAAAAGAGGAAGCAGAGAAGATAACCAAATCAAATCGTCCGAAAAAAGCGGCTCCGAAGAAGAAAACGTTCGCGGAAAAAACCAAGGACGTGTTCTTTAAAACGGCAAGCGGAGAATAATTAGCGTTGCTTTTTCTTCTCAAGCATTTTGTTATAGCGTTTGATTGAGACGTAAATGTCCTTCAAAGCAGGATACATTTTGCTATAACAATGGCAGAAAAGATAATCGTATTTTTGGGCGTTTTCTTCATTTGGTTCGAAAGTAGACGTGATTTGCACCATATTTTTTACGGCTTCTTTGACGTTTTTATATTCACCTATTGCTAAAAACCCTGCAATTGCCGCTCCTAAACTGCTAGTTTCGAAAGTTTGAACCCTAGAAACTGGTTTTCCCATGATATCCGCGGTTATTTGACAGATTTTATCACTTTGAGAGCCGCCGCCACTAATGCGAATTGCAGGGATTTTGTGGTGGATTTTGTGTTCGAAATGTTCTAATCCTTCGCGTAAAGCGTAAGCAATGCCTTCAATAATGGCGCGATAGACATGTTCGCTAGTAATAGCATCACTAAAGCCAACGATTGCGCCTTTCGCTAAAGGACGAGCAAGCCCAGGGCCCCAATACGGTTGAAGAATCAAGCCATCGCATCCAGGCGGGACTTGATCCAAGTTGTCATTGAATTTACTCGTTAAAGAATCCGTGGATATCATGTCTTCAATATGTTCTCCGCCGAACTCTTTCAAGAACCAATTAATCATCCAATAACCACGATAAATTTGGATATCCATGTTGAAAAAATCCGGAATCGCTGATGGATAGCCTGGCAAAAAAGGCTCGGATTCCGTATAACGTTTTCTCGTTGTTTCTACTGACGAGGCTGTTCCGTATGAAATTGCGGCAGTATGGTCATCGATTACGCCTAGCCCCAACGTCTCACAAGATTTATCGCTTCCACAAGCATACATCTTAAGCCCTTCGGGAAGCCCGGTTTTACTGGCGGCTTCTTTTGTGATACCCCCGATAAGCGAGCCTTCGGGGACGATTTCATTCAGCCATTTTCCTTTGATACCGAAGATTTGGCCTTGAAAGTGCTTCTCAGGGTTTTTATACCAACGACGATGCTTAAAGTCGATGGGATAATGACCTGCCATATTACTGGAACTGTCTTTCATTTCCCCGGTGAGCAAATAAATAAAATACGTTGAGATTGGAATGAATTTATCAATCCGCGCGTATGTTTCGGGTTCGTTTTCTTGAATCCAGTTTGCAACCGACCTTTTGCGATTGAAATTAATTGCATCCGTTTTGCCAACAAGTCGGAAAATCGCTCGGGCGGAAAGAGGAAGTTTCTTTTTGCATTCGGCGGTTCTTTGGTCAAGCCATAGAATCATTGGGCGAATGATTTTTTTGTTTTTATCGAGAAGGACCGCACTGTCGCGAAAGCAAGTTAGGGTAGTGCCCTTGACGTTTTTTACCGCTAAAGGATTAGACGTAACTAAACGTTTTGTGCAAGCGCATAAGCATTCGAAATAATAATTAGGGTCTTGTTCTGCGTAAGTTGAAAAGGTGGAGAAATAGGCGGGGGAATATTTTTCTTTTTCCATCGCCACCACACGCCCGTTTTTGTCAAAAATGGCAACGCGGACGCTTTGCGTGCCGAAATCCATCGTCAATATATAAGGTGAATCACTCATAAATGGCCTTCCTTGCTTTATTTTACCACGAGCGAAAGCGATTATGTGCTATCATATGGCGGCAAAACAAGAGTAATTTTATGATTATTTCAAGAGCACCATTCCGCGTTAGCTTCTGTGGCGGAGGAAGCGATATCCCTTCCTTCTATGAAAAATATGGCGGGTGCGTTCTTAGCACCTCAATCCGAAAATACGTTTATTTAGCGATAAACAAAGCGTTTAACGCGAACACGATCACGCTTAAGTATTCGCAAACGGAAGTTGTCACTGATCCTCAAGACATTCAGCACCGAGTTTTCAAACAAGTATTTAGTGATTTTGGAACAAAAGGAGTTGAAGTTACTTCTATGGCTGATATCCCGGCGGGAACCGGTCTAGGCTCTAGTTCTTCTTTTACGGTTGCTCTATTGAAACTCCTTTATACCTATAACGAAAAAGCCGCATCTACTTATAAAATCGCAAAAGAAGCCTGCGAAGTTGAAATTAATAAGTTAGGCAATCCGATTGGGAAGCAAGACCAATTCGCTGCCGCATATGGCGGATTGCGGTTCTATGAATTTTTCCCTGATGGATTTGTTAAAGTTGAACCCGTGATTATGAGACATGAGTCCTACAAAAAAATGCAAAACAATCTTTTGATGTTTTACACAGGCTTAACCCATAATGCGAACACGATTTTAAAAGAAGAAACAAAAAGTTTGAAAAACAATCGCGACAAAATCGAAGCGACGAAAAAGCTCTGTGATATGACAAGGGAATTGAAATATTCTCTAGAACAAAATAATGTCGATGCCCTAGGCGAAACATTAAAAAGAAGTTGGGAAATTAAACGTAGTTTAGCAGCGGGAATAAGTAACCCTCTCATTGATAGCCTTTACCAAAAGGCGCTGGAAAATGGGGCTATCGGAGGAAAGTTGCTCGGCGCAGGAGGCGGCGGTTTTTTACTTTTCTATGTCCCAACAGAAGAAGGAAGAAACAACGTGAGAAAGGCACTATCTTCCTATCAAGAAATGCCTTTTGAATTAGACCAATCTGGCGTTTCTATTATCTTCATGGATTAACAATGAAAGCACTAATTCAAGCCGGTGGAGCCGGAACTCGATTAAAAGCCATTACTGGAGATTTGCCAAAGCCAATGGTGAAAATCGGCGGAAAACCGATATTGGAATGGCAGCTTCTTTCCTTACAAAAAGCAGGCGTAAAAGACATCACGATTGTCATTAGCAAAAACGGAGAATCAATTCCTGAATATTTTGGGGATGGTAGGCGACTCAATCTAAATCTTTCCTACATAAAAGAGGAAACTCCGTTAGGAACAGCAGGCGCCTTATATTATCTAAAAGACACCTTTAAAGAGGACTTTTTCATTGTTTTTGGCGATTTGATGTTAGATGTCGATTGGAATCGATTTCTAAAATTCCATCAAGGAACTGGAGGGATTTTAACCGCTTTTGCTCATCCAAACAGCCATCCTTTTGATAGTGATTTGCTCGTCACGGATAATAGTGACCGTATCATCAAACTCGATAGTAAAAACAACGTAAGAGATTACTATTATGAAAATCTCACAAACGCGGGACTATATGTTGCAAGTCCAAAAATCTTTGCCTATGTTGATGCCTTAAAGAAAATCGATTTTGAAAAAGACATTCTTTCTTCTCTTATTCAAGTCGGTAAGGCTTACGCATATCGAAGCAGCGAATACGTTAAAGATTGCGGAACGCCAGACCGTTATTACGCGGTGAATCAAGACTTAAAAGCAGGAATTATCGAGGCACGTTCCTTACGAAACAAACAAAAAGCGATTTTTCTTGACCGTGATGGCGTGATTAATCGCTTTGTGGGTCTAGTAACGAAAGCGGAAATGCTTGAATTAATTCCTTCCGCGAGCGAAGCCATTCGCCTTATCAATAATTCCGCCTATTTAGCAATTTGTATTACCAATCAGCCTGTTGTCGCTCGAGGCGATACTTCCTTTGAGGAGCTAAAAAACATCCATAACAAAATGGAAGTGCTACTTGGAAAAAGGGGGGCATATCTAAATGACCTCTATTTCTGCCCTCATCACCCTGACAAAGGCTTTCCTGGAGAAATAAAAGAATTGAAAATTGATTGCGATTGCCGCAAGCCAAAAATTGGCCTTCTATTAAAGGCTCAGCAAAAATACAACATCGATTTTTCTTCTAGCTATTTTATTGGAGACACCCTCCGAGACATTCAAACTGGCATAAACGCAAACTGCAAAACAATTTTGGTTACTTCTGGCGACCCCCGCCCTGATTCTACTTTCCTTAACGCTAAGCCAGACTTTGTGAAAAAAGACATTTTGGATGCCGTGGCTTTTATCCTTAAGTGATAAACGTCCTTATTTATTTTGATTAAAGTTTTCTTAAGAGTATATGTGCCCTCTTCATTAACTCCTAAAATGGCGTCGTAATAGAAAATTGGATTGTCAATTGTCTCCCGAACTGGCAAAGCAACAGCCACAAGCGGTTTGTAGCATATGCTGCGCAATGCTTAAACATCGTTTGTTTTCGCTTTACCATCCTGGCTTATCTTATTCGCTAAAAACCGAGGAAAACAAGCGTTCTGTTTTATATACTCGTGAGTATAATACTTATGAGTATATAAGAAAGAAAACATGGTTCGCTTTTCGGAAATAGGAAGATCAAACCGAATTTTTGCCTTGCTTAAGTTCAAGATATCGACTATTGACGCAACTAATTTTGTGGGGTTTAGGATTTTGTGTAATCGTTTTCCTCTAAGACGATATTTCAGTAGTTTTTGTTAAAGTATTTAGCGATTCCTTTTGAGTACTTAACATTTATTTTGACTAGTGTAGTCCTCTCGAAAGGAAGTTCTTCTCGCTATTCTGATGACCGAGTCCACTTTACGTCAATCACATATAAATAAAGACTTTGTTAATAATTAGGCGTTTCTATCGATATTCAAATCAAAAATCAAAGATATTTCTTCCCTTTCTTCTTCTAAGAAGAAACCCCACGTGTTAATATTTAACGCGTCAGGGCGCTTTCGAGCGCCTCAATTAGATTGTCATTAGGAGGACAATATGGCAGAAAAGAAGTACGTTTACTCCTTCAAGGAAGCTCACCAGGCTCATCTTGGTAAAGAAATCCTTGGTGGAAAAGGCTTCGGATTAGCCGAGATGACCGCTGCTGGAATCAACATCCCAGCCGGATTTACCATCTCCACTGAAGCTTGCAATCTCTACTACGAATCCGGAAAGAAAATCCCTGATTTCGTGTGGAATGACATCGTTAATCACATTCATGATGTCGAAAAGACCGTCGGTAAATCCTTCGGTGGAGGCAAAGGAATGCCTCTCCTTGTCTCTGTTCGTTCTGGCGCCCGTCAATCCATGCCGGGTATGATGGATACCATCCTTAACCTTGGTTTAAATGACACCACCGTTCAAGAACTCGTTGACGCAACTGGCAATGAACGTTTCGCTTGGGACAGCTACCGCCGTTTCATGCTCATGTTCACAAACATCGCCAAAGGACATCCAAGAACCGAAATGGATGCGATGTTAGACAAAATCAAAGAAGACAATGGCTATAAGCTCGATACGCAAGTCACCGTCGCTCAACTCAAAGACCTCGTCAAAGAATACAAAGCCTATTATAAAAAAGTTTTCGGCGAAGATTTCCCAACTGACCCATATGAGCAATTAAGAGAAGCTGTCGCCGCAGTCTTCCGTAGCTGGGACAACCCACGCGCCAACGTTTATCGTCAAATGAACGGTATCCCATATGAATGGGGAACCGCTGTTAACGTTCAAACCATGGTCTTCGGAAACATGGGAGAAGATTCCGGAACTGGTGTTGCTTTCTCTCGCTCCCCAAGCGATGGCACGAAAGAAATCTACGCTGAATTCCTTCCAAATGCTCAAGGTGAAGACGTCGTCGCCGGCGTTAGAACCCCACTACACATCGATGAGCTCAAGAAGAGAATGCCAGATGTTTATGATCAATTCACCAAAACGATCAAGAACATGGAAGCCTACTTCAAAGATATGCAAGATATGGAGTACACCGTTGAAAAAGGTAAACTCTATTTCTTACAGACACGTAACGGCAAGAGAACCGCTCGTGCTGCTTTAAAGATTGCTTGCGACCTCGTCGACGAAGGATTAATCGACGAAAGAGAGGCTTGCTTGCGCGTTGAACCAAAACAACTCAACGACCTTCTCCACCCAACCTTCGATGAAGCTGATCTTAAAGCCCATAATCCTGTGATCAAAGGACTTCCTGCTTCTCCAGGCGCTGGCACAGGTGCCATCGTCTTTGACGCTGATGATTGCAAAGCCTGGCACGATGAAGGCAAGAAAGTCATTCTTGTCCGTGCCGAGACTTCCCCTGAAGACATCATCGGTATGGTCAATAGTGAAGCTATCCTTACCGCGCGTGGAGGTATGACAAGCCACGCCGCTGTCGTTGCCCGTTCAATGGGTAAATGCTGCGTCGCCGGCGCAACCGAAATCGTCGTCAACGAAGAAGAAAAGACCCTCAAAGTCGGTGACAAAGTTTATCACGAAGGTGATATTCTCTCCGTCAACGGCACCACTGGCTTAGTCTATGAAGGCGCCATCAAGATGGTTCCAGCAGACTTAGGCGGTGACTTTGGACGCTTAATGGGATGGGCTGATAAATATCGCCGTCTCAAGGTCCGTGCAAACTGCAATACACCTGAAGACGCCCACAATGCCCAAAAATTCGGTGCGGAAGGCATTGGCCTATGCCGCACGGAACGTATGTTCTTCGCGCCAGAACGTATTCTCAACATGCGTTCGATGATTCTCTCTGACACCACCGAGCAAAGAGAAGCTGCGCTTGAAAGAATTCGTCCATTCTTAATGGGTGACTTCTATGATATGTACATGGCTAACCCAGATAGCCTTGTCAACATCCGTCTCCTTGATCCGCCACTTCACGAATTCTTACCGGAAATTAGCGATGAGGCAACCATCAAAGATATCGCGATGAAACTCAACGTCACGGAGCAAAAAGTTAAAGATCGTATCAATCAACTTCACCAAGCTAACCCAATGATGGGATTCCGTGGTGTACGTCTATGCGTTGCTTATCCAGAAATCTACGCGATGCTTGCTCGTGCCATCATGCAAGCGGCAATCAAAGCGAGCAAAGAGCTTGGTCACGATGTCGAGCCAGAAATCATGATTCCTCTTGCTGGAGAACTCAAAGAATACAAGTTCGCGAAAGACGTCGTCGTGAAAGCCGTCGAAGATGAAATGGCTAAAGAAGGCAAGAAGCTTGTCTACCACATCGGTACGATGATTGAAATCCCAAGAGGCGCCTTACGCGCTGGGGACCTTGCTAAAGAAGCCGAATTCTTCAGCTTTGGCACCAATGACCTCACGCAGCTCACCATGGGCTTCTCCCGTGATGACAGCGGTCAATTCCTCCCATACTACTACGATAGAAAGATTTATGAATTCGACCCATTCCAGACCATCGATGTCGAAGGTGTTGGCGAACTCGTGAAGATTGCCTTCCAACGCGGACGTGCGACCCGTCCAAATCTTCTTGTCGGTGTCTGTGGAGAAACAGGCGGCGATCCTTCTTCCATCATCTTCTATGATGAAGTCGGACTCGACTATGTCTCTTGCTCCCCGTTCCGTGTACCTCTTGCTAGACTCGCGGCTGCTCAAGCCAACATCTTGCACGAGAGAGCGAAAGGCAAGAAATAAGGCTTAAACCTTAAATTTAAAGGCTACTAATCACCAAAGCGATTTGGTTCTAGTAGCCTTTTTTATTTTGAAAACTTATTTAGGATAAAAGCGATTCAACTCTTTTCATCCATCGCTTTTGCTAAGGCGTTCAATTTGAAATGGATGTCTAGCCTTTCGTCAATGGTTCCCACGAGCCGATCGTGAATAAAAACATTTAAATTCTCTTCGATATGCCCTGCGCGAACACCGCGGATTTCAATCACACCGTCTTCTAATAAGGTGCCAAGTTTGCTCCCGCCAAAAAAGATGGGGGCTCCTTTCCCGTGGCTTCTCCCTATATAGCCGACACGATTGTTATCGATATAAACATCATGTTCGTAAAGCACCGTAAAATCCATAACGTTATTATGGAACGTTTTTTTCTTTTTAGGAAATTTTTCTCATTACGAAAGAAATGCCGCTATTTCGTTTTCTTTAACGTGTGGGTAATAATCGTCGTATATCCTTCGTTTTCAAGCTTACGAGAAGCGTCTTTAATGGCTTTCATATTTTTGCTTAACGCAAAACAAGCACTTCCTGATCCCGTCATCATCGAGGCGAGGAGCCCAAACGATTTTAACTCGTTTACAACATGCTCCACTTCGGGGAGGAGCTTCTTCGCGGGTTCATACAAATCGTTTTGCATTGACTTGGATAAAAGGTCTAAATCACCGTTTTCTAATGCTTTTTTTACGTTATTTGTTTCATCGATTTCATGCCGGAATTCAAAGGAATCGGCTTCGCCATAAACCGCTTTGGTGCTAAGGCCTTGCTTTGGCTTAATAAGCAAACAGATGTATTGTTCTTTCAATGGAAAGGGGCTGATTTTCTCGCCGATCCCAGACACGATCGCAGGTTCGTTATAGAAAAAGAACGGAACATCCGCGCCGATGGATAAGGCGATTCTTTCAAGGGTCTCATTGGATGCGTTCAAACGCAAAATGCGGTTAACGCCTTGAATAATCGCTGCCGCGTTGCTGCTCCCTCCGCCTAAGCCTGCTGCATAAGGGATTTCTTTATGAATCGCAATGTTGAATTGATCTTTAAAATGAAATTCTTCGCGCATTGCGTTAAGTGCCTTCATGCAAAGATTATGACGGTTATTGCGCAGCCCGATATCGTCACAAGTGATAAAAGAGTCAGGGGAATTAGGTGTTTTGCATAATTCGATAACGTCATGCAATTCAAGCGGCAAGAACACCATTTCCAATTGATGATAGCCATCGTCTTGCTTCCCTAAAATATGAAGCGAGACATTGATCTTGGCGTGAGAATGGATAACCAATGAACTTGGAGCAAATAGCATAGTGCGAGATTGATAATACTAGTAATTTTTGTCAGTGCAATATCGACAATAATTTTAAGTAACTATTTAAGTCAATTTCTTCAGGGCGCTTGCTAGGTAAAATCCCACATTGCGATAAAGCGTCCTTTGCTTTTTCTTCGTCTTTTAAGTAAAAAGAAAGATTGTTCAATATCGTTTTGCGGCGATGCAAGAAAAGCGCGGAAGCGAAAGAATATAGAGCGTTAGCCAATTCGATAGAGGCGCCTTCTTTAAACGTTAAGGTGAAAACCAAGGAATCGACATGTGGGGATGGGGTGAAAGAAGTTCTAGGAACGACAAATTCCTTTTTGATGATACTTCGATACGCGATTAATAGAGATAATGGCCCATATCCTTCTTGTTTAGGCAAAGATGATAAACGCGAAAATACTTCTTTTTGCACCATTATTGTAGAGATTTTACAACTTGAAGCGTTTAGAAGAACTCTCTCTAAAAGAGAAGAAGTGATGTAATAAGGGAGATTTCCGATAATTTTTGTAAACGGCGACATATCGTATTTCAACGCGTTTGCTTGATAAATAGACACATTGGTAAAACCTTCAAAATCGTTTTTTAATTTCGTAATGAGTCCTTCATCGATATCAATCAATGTCGTAGGAACGTTATGCATCGCTAAATAGAAGGAGAGCGAACCTGCCCCACTGCCGATTTCTAATACGCGATCATCATGATCGACCTTTAATAAATCAACGATTCGTTTAGAAACATTTTTATCGATTAGAAAGTTTTGCCCTACTTCGTGCTTAGCTAATAATTTATATTCAGCGATGGTTTCAAAATAGCGATTCTCATCCATGTAACGCTTCCTCCAAATCTTTTTTCGTGAGTCCTAAGGCATTAGCCCGTTTTAGTAGCGACTTCCCATTCGTGAACCCAAGATGAAATTTGGCACTGATTTTTTCACGGTTTCTTGTCGCTTCATCGCTTGATACTAGATGCAAATCAAATAAGTCTTGGTAAGTTAATGACGCTTTCCCTTCATAATGGGAGGGAACTAGATGACTAAGTGCTTCGAGGATTACGTCTTTACTAGATTCAGCGACTCCTACTTTATGGTGTTTGATCGCTTTTTCTTTTGGAATATACGCGTGAAGCAAGCCAGGAATGCTCTCGTCTAAAATATCGCGAATCCGTTTCCCTGGAGAATCAGGGTCAGTAAGAACCACAACATCACGTATTTTTATCGATTCTTTGATGAAGTTTATTGTTTCACGTGAAACTTCAGAGCCGTTGGTGATAACAATATCAGCGTCAAGAAAAGACTCGATTAAATCTTTGTCGGTCTTTCCTTCTACAACAAGTAGCGCAGGGTATCTATTCATTGTTTTGGCTCCACGTGAAACAAAGAAGCGACATTATCACGAATCGCTTCCGTTATTTCTTCTACGCTTAATTGTTTCAAAAACGCGATTTGATTGACGATTTCTTTAACGTAAGCGGGGTGATTTTCTTTTCCGCGGTATGGCACTGGGGATAAGTATGGCGAATCGGTTTCGCTTAATATTCTATCAAGCGGACAGAGGATTACATTTTCTTTCGGCACTACGGCGTTTTTGTAGGTTATTGGCCCATCAAATCCGAAATAGAGGCCTAATTTAGTGAATTCATGAAGGAGTTCGCTAGAGCCGCTATAGCAATGCAAAACCGCATGATGGATGAGCGGATGCTCTTTTAGCAAAAGCAAGGTTTCTTCGCTCGCATCACGAGAATGAATGCTGACAGGCAAGGAAAGTTCGTTTGCCAAAGCAATTTGTTTGATGAACCATTCTTTTTGCAAATCATGGTTCATTTTTTCTTTATTCCAATGATAGTCGAGGCCAATTTCGCCAATCGCAACAACTTTTTTGTCCTTGGCGAGTTCTTTTATTTCAAGCAAAGAGCTTTCTTTTTCTTCTTCGATATTTTCAGGATGGATTCCAACCGCTGCGTAAACGTTGGGGAATTCGTGTGTGATCATAACGGCTTTGCGGCTGCTTTCTAAATTCCAGCCCGGGACAATAAAAAGATTTACCCCCTCTTTCATAGCTTCTTCAATGATTTCTTTCCTATGAGGGAAAAGAGAATCGTCATTGATGTGGCAATGCGTATCAATGTAGGTCATTTTCCAACGCAGAAGCGCGAGAAAATCTCATCGGTGAGATCTGTCGTGACTTCTTCCCCCAATAACTCTCTAGCCGCATTATAAGAGGCGGATAAATTCACGGAAATCAGATCGATTGGCAATTTTGCCGCGCAATCGCTTTCCGCTTCTGAAAGGCATTTATCAATTTTTCTAAGTAAGCCTAATTCTCTTACGTTGCTTAAAGAAGGGTTTACGTAAGCTTCGCTAGAAACGCCTAGTGTCTCGTATATTTTATCGAGTAAGGGCTGGATTTTGCCTTCAAGGGCTGAAATATAAAGCGCGCCTTCTTTCTTCTCTTTGACCAAATCGCTTTTGTTATAAACCAAAATCGTTTTCTTGTCTTTCGCGTAATCAAGAATCTTTTCGTCCACTTCTTGCAGTCCTTTCGTTGCATCAAGAAGGAGAATAACTAAGTCTGCTTCTTCAATCATCTTTTGGCTTTTGACCATACCAAGCGCTTCCAAAGCATCTCCTTCTTCGCGAATTCCAGCGGTATCTAATAGATGGAGCGGAATTCCCTGAAGATTGAGTTCCCCCTCTACGACATCGCGCGTTGTGCCAGGGATATTGCTAACAATCGCTTTATCTTCATGAAGAAGCGCGTTTAATAAACTTGATTTGCCGACATTTGGCTCACCAACCAAGGCGACTTTCACGCCTTGTCGAATGATGATGCCTTCTTCTCCGCCCGCGATAAGCTTTTGCACTTCTTCCCGAATCGGCTTAATGGCTTTTGCGATAGTATCAACGTTCGCTTCTTCGATGTCTTCGTATTCTGGATAATCAATATTAACTTCCACTAGAGCAAGAAGATCCGCCAAAGACTTTTTCAAAGGAGCAATCAAAGAACTAGTCTTCCCGAGCAAGGACATCAAAGAAAGATTTTTCGCTTCTTTTGTCGTGGCATTGATAAGGTCATTCACGGATTCGGCTTCCACAAGATCCATTTTGCCGTTATAAAAAGCACGCATGGAGAACTCGCCGCGCGTAGCGTAATTCGCCCCACGTTTTAAATAACAGCCGATGATTTGATTGGCGATGAGGACGCTGCCGTGACAAGTGATTTCCACAACATTTTCCCCAGTCATCGTATGAGGGGCTGGATAAGCAATAAGAACGACGGAATCGATAATCTCATCGCCTTCATGAATATTGCCAAGGAAAACGGACCTCTTTTCGAGGCCCGATATCTTGTGGGTAAAAATTTCATCTGTGATACTAAAGGCTTCGTCACCACTAACACGAATTAAATGCAAAGCACATTTAAGAGGGGCAGTGGCTAGCGCGACAATCACGTTCCCCATAATGTAAGGACTATTCCTTTCTTAGCTTTCCAGAGACTGCGTGAATCCGAATGCTTCCGCCTTTGGTTCTCACTAAGCTTTTTGCGTATGTGATAGCTTCTTCTTGCGTCTCAAAAAGTTTTATTGCTCTTTCCCCGGCCGCTAACTTGACTTGCCATTTTCCGTTTTGTTGTTTGCTAACATGGTAAACGCGGGGGAGAGAACGTGTAGGAGTGTCTTCTCCACGCTCTTTTATAGAAGATAGTTCTTTCTTCGTTTTAAGAATGATTACTTTTTTGACGTTCTTTTTATTAGGCGTTTGTATTGCTTCTTCGTTATTAGAAGGGGCAATAGGAGCGGAGATGGCTGGTTCTTCTTTTGTTTCTTCTACCTTTTCAGTCGTGACAGTATCCTCTTTTTTCTCCTCTAGGGTGTCGGCTTTCTCGATTTTTGGTTCTTCCACCGTTTCCTTTTCCGTTTCGATTTCAGGAGTATTCGCTTCTTCTTCATCTTCGTCAATCACAGGGTCCTTTGTTTGAGGAACGGCAAATTTGCGGATAAAGTTTCGATTGGCAAGTAAAAACATCGTCGATAACAAAATCGCAACAACACCAATACCAATAATAATGAGGGTCTTTTGTAGAGAGAAAGTGCTAAATAAGAAAGGCTCAAATAGGAAAATATCAGGGAATGAAGCGTTCCCTGGCGCGACGAAAACATAATCGAACAAAGCGATGAATCCAAAGTAGAGAACCCCTGGAATCAAGCCAAAGAAAGAATTACGGAATTTGATTTTTGGCTCAAGCTCGAAGAATAAATAATCAAAAACAACAAGAAGAGGTGCAATAGCAGTAAAGAATAGAGGACCGCGATAATCAATGAGAATTTGAACAAAATAGGCGCGATCTATAGAGGAAAACCCAAGAGATTGGATTCCAAGAACAAAAGCGTCGACTAAAAAATAGTTAATCACAGCCAAAAATGATAGGCCGGCGGAAAGCATCTTTAAAACACCAACGAATTTCGAAGTTGGTTTATCGGTCGTGATACTTACAATATGGGAAAATGCGGTAATCAAAGCAACCAAAGCGGCAAATAACCCCGCAATAACCCCAAATTCAAACAAATAATCTAACGGTTTGAGATTAGCAAAAAAATCTTTACTCGCTCCTTGAAGCGGCAAAAAGCCCAATATCATATTGAGCGAAGCAAACCCAATCGCGCCGATGATTAAGAAATTCAAGATTAGCGAGAACACATATTTCCCTTTTTTCATAATGTAATCCCTCCTATATAGAAAGATAGCTGCTCTTTCCAAATGACAAGATAAGTATAATCCCTACGTATTAATAAGATATATAAAAAACAAAAAAATTAGTGCTAAGAATAACGATTTTACATTTCAGGTTGAATAGAAAATTTAAAAACCTATTTATTTATCGTATGTTTTTTCGTTTTGTAAAACGCTAAGAATTATTCTTAAATATTTCAGGTTATGGTTTCGCTAAAGAATTTAACTGCTTTGTGGTAGATAATTCAAATTAATTTGCTCGGATTTTTCATTGAAAAAAGAGGTGCGATTTTGCACCTCTTTTCCGTTATTCTACGTAACGAATTGCTACGGCTCGTTCAGCACCTTCGCCACTACTCTCGGTTTTGATATGTTCCATACCATTTAAGGCATTATGGATGACACGTCTTTCATCAGGAGTCATTGGATCAAGTTGAACATCGACGTGACTCTTGAGAACTTGATTCGCGGTGCGTTTTGCCAAATAAGTAAGACGGGAATATTTATCTTCTTTATAACCGCCGACATCAAGGAGAATCCTATAACGGTGGCGGAAATGGTTTGAGACGGCCAAGCGGTCTAATTCATTAAGTGCTTGAAGAGTCCGCCCGTTTTTGCCAATCAACACCGGATTGCGTTTGCTATCAATGGAAACATGAATAATATCATCTTCAATCGCGCTGGTTGCGCTAGCTTCAATCCCCATCGCGTTCAACGCATCAATGAGGTATTGTTTCGCAAATTCCGCCGCATCTTCGATTGTATAAACAACAATCGTGGCTTTTTTAGAGAATAGCCCTTTCTTCTCTTCGATTACTTTATAAATGAGACGCTCCGCTGGAATGCCTAATTCAAGGCTAGCGGCTTGCAAACATTCTTCAATTGCTTTTCCTGAATATTCCTTCATGTGTTTTTACCTCTAATTTTTCTTCTTTTTTGCTCTTGCTATGAAAAGTTGAGTCAATGCAGTTTGCCCCATGGAAATAATGGCGCCGATCGCCCAATAAACACCCATAGCGGCAGGCAATAGGAAGCCGGTGATGATGGTGAATATAAGCATACCATAGCTAATCCACTTCATTTGACTTGTGGTTTTGTCTTGTGCTGGGTTTTTCGAAAGCTTAGGCATATTTTTCTGTCTACGCTTGTTGATCCATTGAGGTAGCATCATCGCAAAGAATTGCGTTGCAGCCATGATAATGAACAAAACCAAGGCCGACCACCAGCCGGTTGTGTTGAGATACCAAGTCCCGGTTGTGTTGAAAAGAACGTCTTTGATGCTATCGGAAAGACGGAGATTCAAAAACGAACCGCTAGAAAGAACCGCGCTGCCTTGCAAGGCATTCCAAACCGCAATGAAAACAGGGAATTGGATAAACAAGAACAAAATAGAGGAGAAGGGGGAAACTTTATTTCTTCGATATAGTGCCATTTGCTCTTGCTGCATTCTGGCCCTTTCGGAAGTATTGGTATTGCTATTAGGATATTTGGCCTGAATCTTCGTGAGCTCTGGTTGCAACATCTGAATTTTTTGTTGATCCATTGTGCTCTTAAAGGTGATGAGCATCAAAACTGCGCGAACAATTAACGTTACAAAGATGATAGACCAAATTTGACCCACACCCGTTAAATTCGGATCCATGCCGAAGGCGAATGTATCAACCATCCAAGCAACCGGGTAAACGATGAGACCTTCTAAGAAGCCTTTGCTCCAAGCATCACCATAGCTCTTGGCACCGATTTTAACTTCCCAGTTACTTTGATTACCGTAATGGCCATATTCGCCATCGCGGGTAGCAACGCAGCTACGATAGGAATTAAGTTTTGTCTCAATTTGGGACTGATAAAGGCGCGTAAATTCAGCAGTTGGGCATTTCTCGTTCCCCAAGGTGACGCGGAGTTCATTGGTCCACATATTCCAGTTGTACCAAAATGTTTCTTCGCCTTTTTCGTTTTTACCTAAGAATTTCTCATAGCCGAACGCTCGAAGAATCCCTGGGTTATATTCCGCTTCCGAATTTTCTTCGCCATCGCTATCGTTGACCGTAAAAGCGTTAACGTCTTTTGCGGTTAATTGGCTGCGGCTAGTAATGGTTTTCTCGTTTACGACGTATTTGCTGTCGATAGCGGACTTCACCGCGTTTTCGAGAACTTTTTTATCCATCTCGATGAAGAATTCTTGCGAAGGAATCGCATAATTGTTCGTTTTTGCTTGAGCTAAAACGTTCTTTACCAAGAAGGTGCTCTTTTTCGCGGTAAAATTCCCGTCTTGATCAACGGGAACGTATTCGTAAAGAATGTCATTGTCGTCAAATACTTGTTTTGCGACACCTTTGTAATCTTCAGGGATTTCGTCTTTGTTGCAATAAACCGTTACGCCTTGCTCATAAGGATAGGCGATATTCGCTTTATCCGCTGTAGAACAAAAAGTGTTGCAGCCAGTCAACAAAACAGCTGCACCAACAAGGCCAAGTCCCCCGATTAATTTAATTTTATTATCTCGTTTCAATGCCTGTATCTCCGATCTTGCCAAGAGTATCTATGAGTTCTTCCCTATTAGAAACGAACTCATCCGTTTTATACGATACCCGAACGATAATTACAATATCGTAAGGGAGGTTGAGGGACAAATCAGAGCCAATCATCGCCCGAATTTGTCGTTTGATGCGATTTCTTGTCACGGCATTGCCATTCTTTTTGCTAACGGTAATGCCAACGCGAGTCAAAAGCGTTTCTTTTTTGTGGTAATAAACAACAAAGTGTTTGCTTTTGACGGCACGGGATTCATGAATGATGGAATCGAATTCTTGGTGTTTTCTCACTCGATTGATGCGTTTCATAAAGCCCATTAAAACAGAAAAAGGCCTATCAAAAGGTCTTAATCAGCGATTTTTGCGCGGCCTTTGGCTCTACGACGAGCGAGAACCTGACGGCCATTATGGGTTGCCATTCTGGCGCGGAAGCCGGCTTTGTTACTGTGCTTCACTTTAGAAGGCTGATAGGTTTTTTTCATACGCTTTTCCTCCGAGTTTTACGTGCGTGCGGTATAGATTATAGGTATTTCGACTATCCTAAGCAACGAAAAACAGGCGAAAGAGTCCTAATCACTACACATAAATATAATACGCGCGCGCAAAAAGCGGGTATAAGCAATGCGCCATTTTTCTATGAAAAAGTGTTGTTGATATTTTTTCCACATTTTGTGTATAACGTAAAATAAGTCCGATAATACCTATATTAATTTTGAAATAGTAAATGTGATGAAAACCCTTACAATTTGTAGTTTTCCACATTCTTGAATATTAGCGAAGTTTTCCACAAGTTTTCCACATTGTGGGGAGGTGGAAAACTGCTTTTATCCCATGAAATCAAAGGTTATTTCCTTTTAAAATGTGGAAAAAATAATTTCTTTTCTTTTTTCGTGTTTTTCCTTAGGGAATGTGCTAAATTTTTCGCGGTCGAATTATGGAAAAAACAATCAGTGAAATTGCCGCTTTATGGTCGCGGATTCTCAATCAGATTCGCGAAGAAATGGGGAAAGAGAATAGCGAAGTGTTCGATAATTTTTTCAAAGACACTTACATCTCCAAGATGGATGGGAGGAAATTCATTGTTGTCGCCAATTCAGACGTTGCCACGCAGCTGCTTAACACAACTTTCAAAGAAAAGGTTAATTCCGTCATAAGAAGGGTTACGGAGAGCAACTACGAAGTACATTTTGTGTCTCAGCCGGAAGTGGAAGAAAAAGCGGTTGAAGATAAACCGAGCTTTTTCTCTTCTAGCAAGCTAAACCCATCTTATACCTTTAAAAATTTCGTCGTTGGACAAAGTAATCGCGAAGCTTATCAAGCTTCTTTGATGATAAGCAAAAACCCAGGCGAACTCTATAATCCTTTATTGATATACAGCAATAGCGGATTAGGCAAAACCCATCTTCTCCACGCGATAGGGAACGCAATAAAGGAATCTTCCCCTTTTAAGCGCGTTCTTTACGTGACAACGCAAGATTTCTTCGAAGAATACGTTAATTACGTCAAAGGAAATCACGGCGACGAAAATCTAAAAACGTTCTTCAAAAATTCCGTCGATGTGCTTCTTGTCGACGATATCCAAATGCTAGTGGGGAAAAGGAAAACCGAGGAGATGTTCTTCAGCATTTTCCAAACTCTCTACCAAATGAATAAACAAATCGTCATCACTAGCGATCAGCACCCCTCCAAGTTAGATGGTCTTGACGAGCGCTTGAAAAGCCGTTTCACTCAAGGGCTCCCTTTATCAATCAACCCGCCAGACAAAGACACCTGCGAAGCGGTTTTGCGTATGAGAATCGAAGCGAACGGCTTAGACGTGAACCAATTCGAGCCGGAAGTCATTTCTTACTTCGCATCGAAATTTTCCACAAACATTCGCGAACTTGAAGGTGCTTTAAATCGACTTATCTTCTATGTCGTGAACGTCCGTCCCTCTCAGCACATCACCATCGAACTCGCGATGGATTCGATAAGAGGGCTTATTGACGTAAAAAGCGATGAAACAAGTTTGTCAATCGCTAAAATAATCGATGTTGTCGCTGATTATTATAACTTATCGCCTGTTCAATTAATCGGAAAAATCCGGACAAACCAAATCGCCCTAGCTAGACACATCGCAATGTATCTATGTCGAACCTTGCTAGATGCCCAATACGTTAAAATCGGAGAGGCGTTCGGGGGTAAAGACCACGCAACCGTGATGAGCGCCATCGCAAAAGTGGGAAAAATGTTGAAAACTGACCCAAGCTTAAGCGATGCCATAACCGAGATAGAAGGAAGACTGAAATAGCGATAACGTCTAACGCTATTAGATGAATATGACTCGTGCTAAGATATCCTAGAATGCGGAAAAAGCGAAAAAAAACATCGAGTTTTCCACAAATCCACATCCGCTTATTATTATTAATATCTTTAATAAAAAAATAATAAAAACAATTAAGGAGGAACCACATGCGTTTCACGATTAATAGGAACGAATTCTTGAAAGGGCTCACTACCGCCAGTAGAGCAATCGGCAGCAAATCCACTAACCCCGCACTTTTATGTTTTAAGCTCGAAGTCACAAATAAAGGGTTGGAGATCACAAGTTCCAATAGCGATATTGCCATCTGGACGCTTTTGCCAGTGATGAAAGGCGATAAAGAAATCCTTAGAGACCTGATCCCGGGTACGGTGTTGGTGAATGCCTATACCTTAGTGGAATTCACCCGTAAAGGCGAAGGCGATGAACTTTCCTTAGAGGTGATTGATAACACTGCGAGAATCACCGTTGGGAAATTATCCGCTAACCTTGTTTGCATGAACGGAGACGAATACCCAAACATTTCCTTTGAGCAAGTCGCTATGCCGTTTTCCATCCCTTGTTCCAGTTTGATACAATTAGTCGACCAAACCTCTTTTGCGGCTTTAACAAAGGAAACGCGACCGATTCTTACCGCAATCAATCTTCGCGCGGAAAACGGCAAATTGATTGCCACTGCGACGGATAGCGCTCGTCTTTCCCGCAAATTCGTCGACGTTGATCCCGAATTCCGCTTCAGTTCCAATATCCCGGCAAAAACCCTTGTTGATGTCACGAAACTCCTTGACCCCGCTGGCAATGTCGAAATTTCCGCGTCAAATGAAAAGATTACGTTCAGTTTCAACAACGTGATCGTTTCTAGTCGCCTGATCGGAGAGACTTACCCGGTTTCGAATTCCATCATTCCAACGAATTTCAACTACTACTTGGAGGTGAATTCGCAACAGCTTCTTTCTGCCGTTGACCGCGTTAGCATCCTTTCGCAAAACGTTGTCCCGGTGGTGAAGCTCTCTATGAATGAAGAAACGGTTTCTGTTTCTACCGCAAATCAGCAAACGGGATATGGCGAAGAAAAACTCAGCACCTACACCTATGATGGCGATTCTTTGGAGATTGCCTTCAACGCAGTCTTTGTGACCGAAGCGGTAAAGGCCCTTGGGTGCGAAGACGTTCAGTTTTCTTTCATTGGCGAAATGAAGCCCTTTGTCATTAAAAACCCCAAAGATGATTCCGTCGTGGAACTCATCACGCCCATGAGGACAAGATGAGGCAAAAAAACGAAAATAGAAATCGGAAGAAGGGATGACGAAAGTCATTCCTTTTTTTACTACAAAGTAGTAAAATTTTTTCATGGGTAAAAACGATAAAAACAATCAAACAAATCAAGTGGTTACCATTTTCGGCGACTACATCACTTTGGGGCAACTTCTTAAGTTCGTCCACATCGTTGACGAAGGAGGGATGGCGAAAACTTATCTTTTGACCCACAAGGTTCTTGTTAACGAAGAGGCGGAGTTTCGACGCGGAAGAAAGCTTCGACCCGGGGACAAAGTCACGCTTGACGAAGGGAGCTTCCTCATCGAACGCAAATGATTCTTTCTCGTATTGAACTTCGCGACTGGCGCTCTTATTCCTCTTTGAATCTCACCTTTGACAAAGGGTTAAACATCATCGAAGGAAAAAACGGAGAAGGCAAAACCAATATCGCTGAGGCAATTCATTATTTGTCTTTCGCTCACAGTTGGAGAGTGGATGATGATACGCGTCTATTGCGGTTTGGAGCATCGAATTCTCTTATCCGTGCTTATGTGAGCGAAGGTGAGCTGAAGCGACTGATCGAAATTCGTTTGTCAAAAGACGGAAAGCGAATCTTGCTCAATGAAAAGCCACTTCGGAAATTGAGTGAACTTTCTTCACTTACGAACGTCTTACTCTTCTCTCCCATCGATACGGGATTATTCGTTGGCTCTCCTGGAAACCGCAGGAGTTTCCTAGACACAAGTATCGCGAAAACCGACTCCGCTTATCTCTCTTTAATCGGGACGTACCGCCACTTGCTTGCCGAACGGAACGCTTCATTAAAAGCTGAAAAGCGTAACCTCGACTATCTGGAAGTCCTTGTAGAGAGACTTCTAGAAGTAGAGAAGCCGATCATCGAGAAGCGATTAGCTTACGTCAATTCCCTAAACGAGCACCTTTCACCCTTGGCGAGTCGCCTATTTGGCTCTCATCGCGCCGTGAAGGTGGTCTATCGCCCTTTCTTAGAGATGAACGATAACTTTATCGAAGAAGGAAAAAAAGCCTATAAGAAGAGCCTAGAAAGCGACCTCATCCACAAAAGCACATCCTTAGGGGTGCATCGAGAAGACTTCGTTTGCTATCTCGATGGCAAAGACATTGGCGTTTATGGCTCACAAGGCGAGAACCGTCTAGCTGCCATCGCCTTAAAACTATGCCCCTACTTCCTTATCTCTCAGCCGAACAAAAAACCGATCGCGGTCTTAGATGACATTTATAGCGAACTTGATTCATTTCACGCAAAGAATCTCTCGACATTATTACTCACATTGAATCAAACCTTCGTGACTGCGACAAAACTCAATATACCCGGGGCCTCCTATATCGAGGTTACCGATCATAAAGCCTATAGGAGGAAAAGCGAATATGGCGAATGAAGAAAAAGATACGTTCGATGAAGCGGCAAAAGACGCTGGTATCAGTAAAGCCTCTCTCGAGGAAGAAGAAAAGAACACTTATACCGCTCTCGACGTCAAAGACGAGAAAGGCCTAGAAAAAGCGGATGCGAGCTATACCGCAGATAACATTCAGGTTCTCGAAGGACTAGAGGCCGTTAGAAAACGTCCAGGCATGTATATCGGTACGACAGCCGGAGCTGGCCTCCATCACCTTGTTTGGGAAATCGTCGATAATTCGATCGACGAAGCACTTGCTGGATATTGTACCCATATTGAAGTGACCATCAATAAAGGCGATAGCATTACCGTGACCGATAATGGACGCGGCATTCCTGTCGATATCGTTAAAAAATCTGGATTATCCGGCGTTGAGACTGCCTACACCATCCTTCACGCGGGCGGCAAATTCGGAGAAGGCGGCGGTTATAAAGTCTCTGGCGGTTTACACGGCGTTGGCGCGTCGGTCGTTAACGCTCTTTCCAGTTGGTGCGAGGTTGTCGTTCATAAAAACGGCGGTATCTACAAAGTCCGCTTCGAAGATGGCGGGCACATTAAAGATCGCCTTACCAAAATTGGAACTTGTTCCGAAGAAGAGCACGGCACAAGCGTCACTTTCTTGCCTGATCCAACCATTTTCACCGAAACCACTCACTATAATTACGAGACCATCAAGAATCACCTTCGTCAGATGGCTTTCCTTAATGGTGGCGTCAAAATCACTTTGACGGATAACCGTGGCGAAACACCAGTAAGCGAGGTTTTCCTCTATAACGGCGGTATCAAAGAATACGTCGCTTTCATCAATAGCGCGAAACTTCCAATCAATAACGAAGTTATCTATTGCCAAGGGGCGGAAGAAGTCACCTTCAATGATGGCAATAAAGAAAGGATTTACGCTGAAATCGCTATGCAGTGGGCGGATAGCTATAGTAACGACGGCGTCTATTCTTTTTGCAACAACATTTCCACAAAAGAAGGCGGAACGCATGTTGAAGGCTTTAATCTCGCTTTAAATCGCACGATTAATGACTATGCCCGCCAATTCAAATTCCTTGATGAAAAAGATCCGAATTTCACCACCGATGATTGCCGCGAAGGTTTGACTTGCGTTATTTCCGTAAAACATCCTAATCCGCAATACGAAGGGCAAACCAAAACGAAATTAGGCAATAGCGAAGTTCGCAAAATCGTTTCTACGATCGTTGGTCAACAGCTAAAAGAATATCTCCTTGAGCATCCAGAACAAGCCAAGCTCATTTTAGAGAAAGTGCGTATCGCTTCTCGTTCTCGTATGGCGGCACAAGTTGCGCGCGAAAAAACCCGCAAATCCCCGCTCGATATCACTACCCTCCCCGGAAAATTAGCTGATTGCTCAAGTAAAGACCCCACGCTTTGCGAGCTTTATATCGTTGAGGGTAATTCCGCAGGCGGCAGCGCTAAAAACGGCCGCGACCGTGAAACGCAAGCCATTCTTCCGTTAAGAGGAAAAATCCTTAATGTTGAAAAAGCCCGCGAAGAGCGAATCTTCAAAAACGCGGAAATCGGAAATATGATCACCGCGATCGGTGGCGGAATTCGCGAGAATTTTGATATTAGCAAAATTCGTTATCATAAAATCGTCATCATGACCGATGCTGATGTCGATGGTGACCACATCCGCATTCTTTTGCTTACTTTCTTCTACCGCTTCATGCGTCCTCTTATCGATGGCGGTTATGTTTATATTGCGCAACCTCCGCTTTATAAAATCGACTACAAAGGACAGGCTTATTACGCTTATAACGACGAACAGCTTGAAGTGCTTAAAAAGCAGCTTCAACTCAAATCAGGCTATCCATTCCAACGCTATAAAGGACTTGGTGAAATGGATGCAGAGCAGCTATGGGAAACCACAATGGACCCGAAGGTACGCAAGATGATTCGTATCACCGTCGATGATGCCGCTAATGCCGAAAGAGCATTCTCCGAACTTATGGGCGATGACGTTATGCCGCGTAAAGCGTTCATTGAGAAAAACGCAAAATTCGTGCAAAACCTAGATATTTAATCTTTTGGAGGCGAAAAAATGGACAACGAAGAAAAGAAAAACGAAGAGATTAAAGAAAACCCCTCCTCTAACGATGATGATGCGGCCATTATGGCTTCCGTCGATAATCGTTATCACGATAAAATCGACACTTCCGCAACCGCCGGCATTGTGCCGGGGCTTGTTGACCGCGAGGTCACTAGCGAAGTAGAAACCGCCTTCCTTAGTTACTCGATGTCGGTTATTGTTTCGCGTGCAATTCCCGATGTTCGCGATGGCTTAAAACCGGTCCAGCGCCGTATTATTTATGGCATGGACGAAGCGGGCATGCAGCCTGGCAAGCCATATAAAAAGAGCGCTCGTATCGTTGGAGATGTCATGGGTAAATATCACCCACACGGCGATTCGGCTTTATACGGCACCCTCGTTCGTATGGCTCAGCCCTTTTCGATGCGTTATACCCTTGTTGATGGGCATGGTAACTTCGGTGACATCGATGGCGATGAAGCCGCCGCGATGCGTTATACCGAAGCGAGAATGAACCGCCTTTCGGTAGAAATGGTGCGTGACATTAACGAAAACACTGTTGATTTCGTGGATAATTACGATGGCACGGAAAAAGAACCTTCCGTTCTCCCATCCCGTTTCCCAAACCTTATCGTCAATGGCTCTGAGGGCATCGCTGTTGGTATGGCCACGAATATGGCCCCTCATAACCTCACTGAAGCGATTAATGCGGTTGTTGCGATTGCGAAAAACCCATCTCTTACCCCGCTAGAGATTATGCAAAATTATCTCCATGGACCTGATTTTCCTACCGGCGGGACGATTTTAGGCCGCCAAGGGATTTTGGAAGCTTACGAAACCGGAACCGGCACCGTTACGATTCGTAGCAAATACCATATCGAAGAGCAAGATAATGGCAAATCCCGCATCATCGTTACGGAAATCCCTTACCAAGTGAACAAAAGCGCGATGATCACCGCGATGGCGGGGCTTGTCCGCGATAAAGTTCTTGATGGTATCACCGATATCCGCGACGAATCCAATAAAGAAGGCATTCGTATTGTCATCGAAGTCCGTAGAGACTGCGTTCCGGAAGTGATTGCCAATAACCTTTTAAAACACACACAACTTCAAATCAATTTCGGAATTATCAACCTTTGCCTTGTTGACGGCGCGCCAAAAATCCTCCCCATTACCGATTTATTAAACAATTATGTCGATTTCCAAGTTTCGGTTTTGACTCGCCGCACCAAATATCGCCTAACTCGTGATAGTGCCCGCGATCATATCGTCACAGGCCTTATCTTGGCCCATGATAATATCGACGAAGTCATTCATATCATCCGCGATTCCAAAACGGATGACGAATCTTCTAAGCGTTTAGGCGAAAGATTCGGTTTCACCGATGACCAAACGCAAGCGATTTTAGCAATGACCCTTCGCAAGCTCCAAGGCATGGAGCAAGACAAACTCCAGGCTGAGCACGCCCAATTAACGGCAAATATTGCTGAATACAACCGTCTTCTCTCTAGTCGCGATAACATCATCGACTTACTCATCAAAGAACTTGAAGACATCAAGAATCGTTTTGGCGATAAGCGTCTTACCGATATCAGCGATGAAGCCGCCAATATCGATAACGAAGACCTTCTTCCAAAAGAGGATATCGTTGTTCTTCTTACCAAAAACGGCTATATCAAGAGAATGAGTGAAGACACATTCCGCACCCAAAATCGTGGCGGACGTGGTGTTAAAGGCATTACGACAGGTAGTAATGACCATGTCGCCTTAATGGTTTATGCCCACACTCACACCGATATCTTGTTCTTCTCTAGTTATGGCACGGTTTATCGCTTACGCGGATATCAAATCCCGGATGCCGCTAGAGATGGAAAAGGCATCCCCGCCATTAATTTATTGAATCTCGATCAAGAAGAAAAAATCGTCGCCATTGTTCCTTGCGATGATTACCCAGAAGACAATTATCTCTTCTTCTGCACGGTAAACGGCGTTGTAAAGAGAGTTTCTTTAAAACTATTCGAATCCATCCATAGCAACGGCAAACGCGCTCTCGGGCTCAAAGATGGCGACATGCTGCTTGATGTAAAGAGAACCGATGGTCACGCCATTATTTCTTTGGCCTCTAATAACGGGAAGGTTTGCTCCTTTAATGAAGATGAGGTCCGTGCGATGGGGCGCGATGCTTCTGGCGTAAAAGGCATGAATTTAGACGATGGCTCGCACCTTGTTGGAATTACTAGCTCCTTAGAAGGCGACCGTATCCTTGTTCTTTCTAAACAAGGCCAAGGAAAGATTAGCTATGCAAAAGACACCGATATCCCGCAAGAAGACGGAAGCGTTCGTCATTACGATGGATATCGTCTTACTTCTAGAGGCGCAAAAGGCGTCATCTCGCTTAAAGTCACCGATAAAGGCGGCGAACTCTATGCGATGAAAGCGGTACGTGGCGATGAAGATTTGATGGTTGTCACCAACAAAGGCATCGTCATCCGTATGCCGATTGACCAAATCAAGGTCGCGGGTAGAAATACTCAAGGCGTCAAGATTCTTGCTTTAGAAAAAGGTCAATATGTCGCTTCTATTGCCATTTTGCCTCATGCCGATGAATCCGTAGAAGAAGTAGCGGATAATACTGACGATGAAATCAACCCTGCTTTAGTCAAAGAAAATGAAGAATCCGTCGAAGCGAAAGAAAAGGTTGTTACTCCAGATGACGTCGATGAAATTGATGAAGACGCATCTAGTGAAGACGATATCTCTTCCGGCAAAGACGACTTATAATCATCCGCTTAAATATGAAGCCGTTCATCTATTCTAACGAAAAAGAAGAATGCGCTTTCGAGGGCGTTCGCTTGAGAAAAAACCTCAAGGGCGCCCTTGAACTCGCTAAAGTGAGCTATGTTTCCAATTTTTTCGCCGCCCCCGATATTTTTCATACTTTCTCCCCTATCAAAGAAGACGTCATTAAAGAAGCAAAAGAAAGCGGGGCTAAAATTGTAACGAGTGTTTTTTATGCTTCTCACGATCCACTCTATACGTTTTTAGAAAAAACGAAAAACGGTTATGAAATCAGCAAATTAGGTCAAAAGACCCTACTTGCTAGCGATATGATTTTTGTTCCTAATGCTGAGTGTGAGCAATACTTGCTTGCGCTCGGATTAGAAATGCCTATTATCGTTTTAACCCCTGGGATAAATCTTTCTCGATTTGATGGAATCGATGAATTAGAAAAAGAAGTTTTCGGGAGATACGCTGGCTTGCAAAAAGAGCAAAAATACGTTATTTCATCAGGGGATTACAAGGATATTGAAGGATTAAAACGATTGAGTTATCTTGCAAAAATCCATCCGAATTTGCGTTTTTTCTTTTTTGGGAGCAATGACAGAGGCATTTCTAGTTACCATTATCGGAAGCGTCTTTCTAAACTATATGGCCAAAACATTTCTTTCTATGGGCTCGTGGAGGATGACGTCTATCGGAGTGCGATGAGCGGAGCGCTTGCCTATTTGTCTTTGGGTTCTCTACCTGATTATTTAGGCGTTTTAGATGCAATGAGCTCAAAAACGCCGGTTTATGAAATTACGCGTCCAATTTTTGGCAATTTGGCGAAAAACGGTAAGACTGGCTGGGTACATGCCGAAATCGAAAATCTCGACCAATGTTTTAGCTTAATGTGCCAAAGGGAGGAAAACCCGACTATAATCGAAGCGTATGAATTTGCTAAATCCAATTCTTTGCGAAAACTTGGAGAAGAATTAATACGCAATTACGAGACTTTATTAAATTCAAAGGAGAATAATTCAAATGATTGATGCAAAACTAATTGAAGAAAAGCCTGAATATGTTAAGGAAGCTCTATCGAAGAAAGGCTGGGATTTTGATCCTGCCCCACTTCTTGCTTTGTTTGAGACTCGTCGCGCCTTATTGAAAGAAGTCGAAACCAATAAAGCGGAGCAAAATAAATTGAGCGCAACAGTGCCTTCACTAAAAAAAGCAGGTGGCGATGTGCAAACGGTTTTCAAAAAAGTCAAAGAACTTGCCGCTTTGAACAAAGACAAAGAGACTGAACTTAGCAAAGTCGAAGCCGAAATTAAATCGCAAATCGAAGTCCTTCCAAATATGCCTGACCCCGATTTACTCGCGGGCGGAAAGGAAAATAACCACCCGATTTATCATTTTGGGAAAAAGCCAACGTTTGATTCTTTTAAACCGAAAGACCACGTGGAACTTGCCGAATCCCTTGGCTTAATCGATTATAAGCGTGCCGCAAAAATCTCTGGTTCTGGCACTTGGATCTATACTGGCTTAGGAGCGCAACTCGAATGGGCCCTTCTCAACTATTTTATTTCTACGCATTTGGCCGATGGCTATACGATGATTCTCCCTCCTCACATTCTTAACGAAGACAGTGGATATACGGCTGGACAATTCCCAAAATTCAGGGAAGATGTTTTCTGGCTTGAAGGAACGAATCCGAAAAAATTCCTCCTTCCCACCGCAGAAACCGCTTTGGTGAATCTGCACCGTAACGAGGTTTTATCTATCGATGACCTCCCAAAGAAATATTTCGCCTATACCCCTTGCTACCGCAAAGAAGCGGGAAGCTATCGTACCGAAGAAAGAGGTATGATTCGTGGCTACCAATTTGACAAAGTCGAAATGGTTCAATACACCACCGACGACGGCAGTGATGAAGCTTTCGAAGAACTCGTGAAGAAAGCGAAAGCCTTGCTTGAAGGGCTTGGCCTATGCTATCAGCTTGATAAACTTGCCGCTGGCGATTGCAGCCACTCCATGGCAAGAACTTACGATATCGAAGTGTGGATTCCTTCCATGCACATCTATAAAGAGGTATCAAGCGTTTCTAACGCTCGCGATTATCAAGCTAGACGTGGCATGATTCGCTACAAAGACCACAATGGCAAGATGCACTTCTGCCATACGCTTAATGGCTCTGGTTTAGCGACCTCCCGCGTCTTCCCGGCTTTGCTTGAACAAAATCAACAAGCGGATGGCTCTGTTGTTGTCCCTGAGAAGCTCCGTCCATTCATGGGTGGGATTTCCGTATTAAAACCAGTCGAGAAAAAATAAAGAAACATATATAATATCTAAGCCATCGCGAGGAGAAGATGTCGAACCAGGTCAGGACGGGAACGTAGCAGCCTTAAGCCATCATCCCCTGTGCGATGGTTTTTCTTTCCTTATTTCGCTTGCTTTGCTTTAGAATAAAATATATGAATTTGAAAAAAACACCTGAGGAATACATGGATATTGCTTTAGAGGAAGCGAAATTGGCTTTAGAGGAAGGCGAAGTTCCGATTGGGGCAATCGTCGTGAAAAACGGTGACATCATCGGTAGAGGCCATAATCGACGAGAAACAAAAAACGATATTTCTTCCCATGCCGAAATTGAAGCGATAAAGGATGCGGAGAAGCATTTAGCGAATTGGACATTAGAAGGCGCCTCTATTTTTGTCACGGTTGAGCCTTGCTTAATGTGCTCCGGGGCGATTAAGCAAGCGCGTCTATTCGCTTTGTATTATGGGGCAAGTGATCCTAGGATGGGCGCCGTAAAAAGTCATTATTTCGTATTTGATGAAGAAGTAAAAGATTCTAACCCCTTGGTGTATAACGGAATTCGCGAAAAAGAATGCGCGTCATTATTAAAGGAATTCTTCTTAAAACGAAGGAATAAATAACGGAAAAGAATGCGCTTTTCGTCTTTAGGAGTTTGTAGAGAATAAAAATCCCATATTTAGTAGGCAAACACTGGCTTTTATGTGGTTTGTTTTTCGAATAAATTGGTGTGCATCAGTTCCTGCACCACGAATTGGCAAACTAAATGCAACTTTATAAGTGAAAACTGCGTTTAGCTCAAAAAAAGTAACGGCGAAAAAATCAATAACGAAATCAAAACAGCTGAGTGTACACCGTTTTATTCAAATTATTTGCTTAAAAAAACGCGATGATTGCCGCATAATTTACCCTTTTGTTAATGTTTTGTTCCTAAAAACGAGGTGTATGGTAGGATTCGCGAAAAAGAATGCGATTTTTCTTTTGCAAAATGCGGTTTTTGTTCGTGAAACCTTCCTTCTATCTATGATAGACTTTTTCATATGCTAGAATTAATTCACATCAAAAAAGATTATTACGTTGATAAAAAACCCTATACCGCTTTAAAAGATATCTCTCTTGCTTTTACCGACAAAGGATTCGTATCCATATTGGGGCCTTCAGGGTGTGGTAAAACCACGATGCTCAACATCATCGGCGGGCTTGATCACTACACCGAAGGCGATCTTCTCATCGATAATAAGAGCACCAAAGATTTCAAAGATGCCGAATGGGATGCATATCGTAACGAACGGGTCGGGTTCGTTTTCCAATCTTACAATCTCATCCCTCACCAAACGATTCTTTCCAATGTTGAAACCGGCTTAATGCTCAATGGCGTTAATCACGCGGAAAGAGATGAGCGGGCTTTGAAAGCCCTCGAGAACGTTGGGTTAAAAGAGATGGCTAAGAAAAAGCCAAACCAATTGTCGGGCGGGCAAATGCAGCGTGTTGCTTTAGCGCGTGCCCTTGTGAACAACCCGAAAATCGTTTTGGCAGACGAGCCAACCGGCGCTTTAGATTCCGTTACTTCCAAGCAAGTGATGGAGCTTCTAAAAGAAGCGAGCAAAACTCGCCTCGTGATTATGGTGACCCATAACCAAGAACTTGCTTATGAATATAGCGACCGCATCATTCGAATGAAAGACGGCGCGATTGAAAGCGATTCTTCCCCCGTTCCAATAAAAACCGCGACAAACTCCATCAAAGAAATCAATAAAAAAACATCTATGAGTTTTATGACCGCCTTGAAATCGTCGTGGTCAAATGTACGTACCAAGAAAGGAAGAACTATTTTAACTGCGATTGCCTCTTCTATCGGTATCATTGGTGTCGCTCTCGTTTTGGCGGTGAGCAATGGCTTCTCCGTTTACGTCGATAAAGTCGAAACCGCGGTTGCGGGCACCGTCCCGATATCGATTTCGCCAATCACCTATAGCTACAAGCAAATCGAAAACAAGAATGAATACGAGCAATATCCTGATGAACAAGAAGTCAAAGTGTACGATTCCACTAGCACCTACTCGACCATTCATAAAAATAATTTCACGGCAGATTATCGCGATTATATTTCTAAAACCATCGATAAAGGGCTAGCGAGCTCCATTCTCTATAACAAAGAGAATTTCTCTTTCAACCTAATGACGGATGACCCTGCTGGACATGGCGTTATTGAAGTCGATCAATACGCCTCTGCTGGCATGACGGGTAGTGCTATCGGAAGCGTTACGGGCTTACCAACCACTATTTTCCATGAATTATATGGCCCTACCAAAGAAATATCAAAATGGTATGACTGCATCGCCGGGAAAATGCCTTCTAGGAAAGACGAAATCGTTTTAATCACCGATAGCTATAATCGCGTGGAGAAAAAGACATTGACGGAATTGGGGATACTTTCCTCCGTAGATGATAAAAAAACAATTTCTTTTGACGATATCCTTTATAACGAAAACACCGGAAAAGGTAAAATTTATAAAGCCTACCGCAATTCGGATATCTATAAGGATGTTCCCTTTCATTCTGACGATGGTAGGCAAGTCGATTCTTATGAAATTACGGGTTATACCTTGGAAAAGGGAATCTATCAAGTTACTGTCAAAGACGCAAAAGCGACAATTCGCTATTTTGAATATAAGCCAAAAGGCGACACTGTTTTTAATGACGATGAGAAATATAACCCGGTGAAGTTAAAAGTCGTCGGCGTGCTTCGCCCCAAAAAGGACGCCTATATTTCTTTAATGCCATCTTCCTTAGGCTATATCAGTGAATTAAAAGATTATCTTGCCGATGATGGGAGAAGCGCGAGCTACGAGCCAAACGAAGAGCTTAGGAAAAGACTAACGGAAACCCATCATAATTTGGAGCTCGCCGCTAGAGGTAACGTTTGCTTTATTCGCAATATCGATCCCACTACGGGAAAACCGACAAAAGACGACGGAATAGTTAAATTAAATACTTTCTTTGAAAAATATAGCAAAGCATTGAATCTTTCTAATATCATTCAAAACAAAGGCGAAATGACCGATCAAGAGAAAAGCACACTCGCCCTTATGGTTAGCGAATTCCCTTCCGAAATGGAAAAATGTTTTAACTATTATAATTATTATGGCATTTCAAACGATAAAGGAGGAACTTCTCTTTCTTATTGGACGGGGTCCAGTTATAGCTTTTTAAAGAATTGCAAAAAAGTTGGCGCCGATATGCTTCAAAGCCAAGTGAGCCTTCCTTCAACTAGCGAAGATGTCGAATCTTCAGGTTTGGCCCTCGTTTTAAAATTGACCGATAATAGTTTCTGGAATGACATCAATAATCCAAGCCGTAGTACGTGGTGTGCGATGGACTTTTTGGCTTTAGAAAAAGGTTTCTCACTCATCACTTCAATTTTGATATTCCCCGCTGCCTTAACGACAAAAAAAGAATTAACATCGTATCTAGACAAATATAACGAGGGGAAAGTAGATAGCGAACAAATCGCTTATAACGACGTGATGAGCACTTTCACCGATTCATTAGGGACGATGATCCAAATGATTAGCGTCGTTCTCATCGTATTCGCTTCTATTTCGCTTGTTGTCAGTTCCATCATGACCGGAATCATTACTTATGTTTCTGTCGTAGAAAGAACGAAAGAAATCGGGATTCTGCGAGCGTGTGGAGCACGGAAAAAAGACGTTGGCCGCCTTTTCCAGGCTGAATGTGTCATTATTGGTGCGATGGCTGGGGTTATCGGGGTAGGCGTTTCTTGGATCGCTTGTTTCCCCATCAGTGCGATTATCGATCATCTATTCCCTGGCAATGGTTTAAATTCGATTGCCTCACTCTCTCCTTGGCACGGCCTTATGCTTATCGCCATTGCCATCGTCTTGGCTTTTATTTCGGGTTTAATCCCCGCTAGAATCGCTGCTAAAAAAGATCCGGTTACAGCTTTAAGGACGGAATAAATATGACAAAAGAAAAACTGCTCGCGGAGATAGAGAATGCTCCAAAATTTCACCCTGATTACCACACTGGCCTTACCTTAGAGCAAGTGGAAAGCCGTCTTGATGCGGGTTTGATTAACAAAACGCCGAAAAAAGTCACAAAATCTTATTGGAAAATCTTCACGGATAATTTCTTTTCTTTCTTTAATTCCGTGCTGTTTGGCATCGCGATCCTCATGCTTATCGCGGGAATATACGAAATCAAATATTATGCATTTCTTGTTGTTCTCTCATGCAACATCGTCATTGGTTTAATCACCGATATCCATGCTAGAAGGCTCGTGGATAAATTACGATTGGTTACCGATCCTCGCGTAACCGTTGTGCGCGATGGGGTAGAAAAAGAAATACCGGTCGACCAACTTGTTTATGAAGATGTTGTCATTCTTACACCTGGCGAACAAATCTGCGCAGACGCGATTGTTCTAGAAGGGGAGATGAAGGCTGATGAATCTTTAATCACCGGCGAATCTGTCGCCGTAGCTAAAACGGTTGGAAGCCAAATCTATAGCGGCTCTTATGTTAAAAGCGGCAAGGTTTATGCTTGTGTCAATCGCGTTGGGAATACCAATTACGCAGAAGACATTCAAAGCAAAGCAAAAGAATTCCGTCGCCCAAAAAGCGAATTAAAGCGTTCTTGCATCAAGATTTTCTGGGTGACAGGATCCCTTTCCATCATTATGGGGCTTGCTGAGCTTGCCACTTATTTGTTTCAGTGTGCCAATATGGTCCATGGCTTTGAGGGCGGATTTACCCCCGCTAATTTCCGTGATTTCGCAAAAATGATGGGTGGATCAATGGTTGCGATGATTCCGAGCGGATTATATCTACTTGTGTCGCTTGCTTTAGCGACAGGGGTCATTGCTCTTACCCGTAAACGCATGAACGTGCAAGAACTCTATTGTATCGAGATGCTCGCGCGTGTCGATGTGCTTTGCTTTGATAAAACAGGAACCTTGACAGACGGATCGATTCGCGTGCATGACGTCCATGTTTTCGATAAAAACTATTCCAAAGAAGAAATCGGTAAGATTCTCTCCTCTTTGGTGAACGCAACGCATGATGAAAATAGTACCGCGAAAGCAATTTCATCCTATTTTGGGAACGCAACATACGAAGCCGTTTCCTCCATCCCTTTTGACTCCGATTACAAATATAGCGCCGCGACATTCCCTAAAAAAGGGACTTATATCATGGGAGCGTATGGCTTCGTTGACCAATGTCCTAATCTTGATGGCGCAAAAGCAATAGATGATTTATCTAAACACGGATTTCGCGTCATTGCTCTTTATCACAACCAAAAAGAGATAGAAAACGGAAAAATTCCTAGCAAAAACAACTTAATTGCTGCGATTTCCTTTTCTGATCACATTAAAAGCGACGCCAAAGAAAACATTGAATGGTTCCGTAAAAATGGCGTTAGCATCAAAGTCATTAGTGGCGACAACCCAATCACGGTTTCCCAAATCGCGAAAGAAGTTGGCGTCCCTAACGCTAGTCAATATATTTCTATGGACCAAGTGAAGGATGAAGATATCCCTGCTTTAGTGGATACCTATAGCGTTTTCGGTCGCGTGAAACCAGAGCAAAAAGCCCTTTTAGTTGAAGCTTTGCAAAAAGAAGGGCATAAAGTTGCGATGACTGGTGATGGGGTTAATGACATTATTGCCCTTAAAAAAGCCGATTGCTCGATTGCGATGGCTAGTGGCTCCAGTGCCGCAAGGAACGTCGCCCATATTGTCAGTATGGATAATAATTTCTCTAAGTTGCCTGACGTTGTAGGAGAAGGAAGGCGCGTCATTAATAATTTGCAAAGAAGCGCCTCTTTGTTTTTAGGAAAGACGACATTCGCGGTTGTATTGAGCTTCGTGTTTTTGATTTTGAGCTGGTTTGGTTTGCCACAAGAAAAAACCGGTTATCCATTCAGTACGACGAATCTATTCATTTGGGAACTATGCACGATCGGAGGGGGAGGGTTCTTCTTAGCGTTACAGCCATCGCATGAGCGCTTATCTGGCTCCTTTATGAAGAATGTTTTGGCCACCGCAATTCCATCTGGCTTAGTTGAAATTCTATGCGTCGCGATTTTATTCATCGCCTATTCGATCGAGCCTAATTTCGTTTCTTATGAGGCAGCGGTTGCATGTTCGACGATCATGTTTACTTTGGTGAGCTATCTAATTTTATTCCGCATCTCTCTCCCGATGGACCGTTACCGCTTATTTGTTTTTATCCTTTTATTCGTGGGAGGAGGCGCCTTGTTCTTATTGGATTGGGCATTGCCAGCAAAAACATTCCCCGATGGAAGAATGGAAAGCTTCGTCCTTGGGTTAAATTATTCCGTTTTCAATTGGAGACTTGCCTTATTCATGGCTTGCCAATTCGTCGCGCTCGCTGTAATTTATTACCTCCTAGATTGGGTGATACGTAAGAAAGTTACGCATATTGATATTCTAAAAAGAAAGAAGGAAGAATTATGAAAATCAATCCCGAAGTTGCTAGCGCTTTAAAAGAAGGGAAGCCAGTCGTTGCTTTAGAAAGCACGATCATTTCCCATGGCATGCCTTATCCAAAGAACGTGGAGACCGCCATGCTTGTGGAAAAGACAGTGCGCGAAAATGGCGCAGTGCCCGCTACAATGGGGATTATCGAAGGTGAACCAATTGTTGGGATGACACCTCTAGAAATTGAAGAATTTGGCAAACGCAAAGGAATCGCGAAAGTATCTAAACGCGACCTCCCTATCGTTATGGCTCGTAAAGAATGGGGCGCCACTACCGTTAGCGCCACGATTCTATTGGCCAAAAAAGCCGGCATTGAAATCTTTGTCACTGGCGGGATCGGCGGGGTTCACCGCGGGGCAGAAACGACATTCGACGTATCTCGCGACCTCTATGAGCTTGCAAGCGAACCCGTTACCGTCATTTGCTCTGGCGCCAAAGCGATTCTCGATATCCCGAAGACGCTCGAAGTATTGGAAACCCAAGGCGTTTCCGTTCTCTCTTATAAATCCAAAGACTTCGCAAACTTCTATTGCGTGGATTCCGGATACGCCGCGGACGCTTCGTTCTCTACTCCTATAGAAGCCGCTAAAATCATTAAAGCAAAACGTGATTTTGGTTTATCTGGCGGCATCTTGATTTCTAATCCAGTTCCAGCGGAGGATGCTTTATCGCATGAATATATCGATGGGATTATCGCTAACGCCATTAAAGAAGCAGATGAAAAAGGCATTAAAGGGAAAGACGTCACTCCGTTCCTTCTCGCGCGTATTGTTGAGCTCACGGGTGGAAAATCGCTAGAAACCAATATTCACCTTGTCGTTAATAACGCGGTGCTTGGCGCGAAAATCGCTTGCGAATACGCGAAATTAAAATAACTATGACAACCGAAGCCAAATTCAAAAGAGCTTTGAGAGAAATGATGCTAAGTGAACCGCTTAGCGAAATCAACGTAACGACACTTTGCAAGGTTTGTGGGTGTCATCGCCAAACGTTTTATTATCATTATCAAGATATTTATGACCTTCTTGCGGCGATTTTTCTCAATGAAGACATTGAAGGGCTCTCGCGAGCAAAAGACGCATCTGAGATACTTACTTGCGTTTTGAATTACTGCAAAGAGAATTTTGTCTTCCTTCGGAGTGCCTATAATAGTGCCGCTAGTGACCTCGTTGATGATTTTTGCTATAGCAAAGTCGCAACAAGACTACTATTCGTTTTCACCAAAAACGGAAAAGGCGAATTAAGCAAAAACGGATATCGGTCTTTGGCGCGTCGATTCTCTAGAATCGTCTCCGACGAATTTGGCTATTGGTTTAAAAACACGACCGTCACCCCCACTCGCTTTGAAAAAGCAATGCGACATTTTATCGATAATTCCGTCGCAATTCTTCTTCCTGCCCTAGAAAAGCTTTCAAAAGAGGAAAATAAAAAGTAAAAGCACTCTCTATTTTTTTATTATTAATGGAAAAAGAGGAAACGAAACAGCTATAATTATCAACGTTTCCTTGGTTCGGCAATTTGTTCGATCGGTAAAAGAAAACCATTAACGAGAAAACTATGAAATTGAGACACACGTGTGGTTGGTCTCATCATGCCACAAACTCGTTATGGTTAAAGATTTACTTAGTAAGAGGGAGATTTATGAAAAAGAATGATACTTTTGGGTATTTAGCCTATGCGCTTATGCTTGCTTTAGCGGTTTGCGTTGGTTTTTTTATCCTTCGCCCAGATTTTGCAAGCGGTGCCTCATATTTAACGATGAACGTATTCCTACTTGTGTTTTTGTCCATTTTGGTTGGCATAGTCCTTACTTCTTTACTTTTAGAACTAGGGCATCTACTTGGTGCAAAAATGGGTCATTATGAAGTTACGGCCTGGATTTGTTTAGGCATCGGCCTTAAGAAAGATAAAGACGATAAAAACAAATTCTTTTTAGGTAGTTTTGATGGGCTGACCGGCGAAACGATTGTTGCCCCGAAAGACACTAAAAAGAGCAATCCTAGGATTTCTATCTACATGGCCTTGCTTTTTATACTCATCGAAATCGCTGCAATATCTGGCTTGCTTGTCTTTGGTTTAGCAAAAATTAAAGTAGGCGAAACAGGTTATTATTGGATCAAACCCGCAAGCGAAGTCGTTTTAACAATCATTGGTATGATCCTTCTTTACGATATCTTTCCCGCACCTCTTGATGCAAAAAACGATGGCTACTTAATGACTATCCTTAATAGCAAAATCAACGTTATCGCTTATAACGAAATGCTTCTCGCTACGGATAAATTAACTCGCGGACTCCCAGTTGGAGATTTGCCCGTTTATGATGAAGTCACCGATTTCACTTATTCCGTCAATGATGTAACTCTTTATGAGGATTTAAATAAAGGCGATTATGAAGCTGCCCTGAATATCCTTGAAAAAACGCTTGCTTCAAAAGATAAAGTGTCCACTTCTCTATATCGCACTGCCGAAGCGCAAAAGATTGCTATCCTTCTTGATACAAAGCCTTTAGAAGAAGCTAAAGCGTATTACATCGCTCTTCCTCTTGAAGTCAAAAAGCATCTTTCAGCCCTTAATAGCGCACCTGCCATCCGCGCCTATGTCCTCGCAAACGGGATGATTGAAGAATCGATCGGCGAAACCGAAGCGGGGCTTAATAAAGTCCATGATGTTTTCCGTAAGCTCCCGAAAGAAAAGAAAGCAGTCGAAAAGAAATTATTGAAACTTGCGATGGAAAAAATCTTAACCGCCCATCCAGATTGGGACTTCAGCGATTACGGATATACATTAGAGAAAAAAGATGAAAATGTCGATGTAACAAATGAAAAGAAAGATGACACCAACTAATCAATAAGTAAATCTAGAATTGAGGGCTAATCGCCCTCTTTTTTATTTTTTATCGGTAAAGATAAAAAATAATTTATTAAATTTCAAAATATTTCTTGAAAAACATTTTGAAGTTTTTCAATCTATTTGTTTGCATTAATCTTGGTTTTTTAGGTGCCTTTTCAATAAGAAATAAATAAAAATTAAATAATTTAAATAAATAGTGTAATTTCAAAAGCCCCCATTATAATGGCGAAATTCCTGTTGCTAATGGAGGTATAAACTCGTGAAAAAACAATTCATATTCCCGCTGGTTTTGCTTCTAGCATTTCCGTTACTAAGTTGTGAAGGAAACACTTCTAGCGGCACTTCTACATTGTCTCCTACTGGTGAAGATACTTCTTTAACGGATACTTCTCTCTCTTCTGAGGACTCTACAAGCAAAGAAAACCACGCAACTGATCTTACTGTTAGTTTGTTCGACCAATTACCCACAAAGGCTATTGACGATAAAAACGTCTATCTTCTTTATGCCCAGCATTCATTTGCGTTAGGGCTTGCTATCGTCCCTACCGATGCCGATGAGAAAGATATTGAAGTGACTTTTCCTAGAGATGTTACTCAAAACACAATCGCATATCAAAACGGACAATTGGTTACTGGGAATCAAGCAAAAGAAACTCCTTTTGAGATTGCCATTTCCATCAAAGGAACTGATATTAAGAAAACATACACGATTCTAGTTGCAAGCGTAGAAAACTACGTATTAATGCGACTTGAAAATAAATTCAGCGTTACTGAGGAGGCAGAAGCGAAAGTGGCGACAAAAGCCACGCTCGATCACTATGCTTACAATGGAAAAAATTTCTATTCCATGGCAAAAGAGGAAGTGAATTATTATCTAAACGAGGTCACTCAAAATACATCTTCTTCAATAGCGATTAGAAAAGTAACGGATGACGCTTTTTATTCCGTGTCTTTGAATTCTAACGGCGGGATTGAAACATACAAAAAAGAGATATTTGAAGAAGGCTTCACCAAAGAAAGCGTGCAAAATTCAGTTAATTATTTCTTATTCCACGATTATGAAGGTGGAGATAATGACACCGAAATTTATGGCTTGGTCAACACTATCAAAGAGAAAATTCTCACTAGTGATTCGTTTCTTGGCGGAAGTGCCTACAAGGCAAACTGGGAAATAATGGAAGACACTCCCTCTGCCTTCTCTTTGGTCGCTTCTGATTCTTCCTCAAATCAAGGAAATCGCTCTCTTTCGTTGAATTTCGATGCTCAAGATAGGATTACGGAACTTACGTATTTAAATAGCGAGAGCAACAAATTAGTCATCACTATGGAATATGGTGAAGGGAAAACGAGTGGTGAGGATTCATTTGTCCCTTCTTCTTATTATTTCGATAGTTACGAAGCGACCTTAGTAAGTAAGAAAACAGATTCCTATGGTGATGAGGAAACCGTAGAGGTAACGAAAGAAAACGATACTTACGTTCTTGATATGCAGAAAGAATATTTTTTGAACATTAATAGTTTTGCCCCTGCCCAAGCATCTATTCTTGTAGACCCGATTGAAATCGAAAAAATAACTGATGAATCCACATCTGGCGTTTTAACTCCAGTTAAGGATGATAATGGTAAGATTACCAGTATCAAAGCCACCAACGCCGGCACATGCAAAATCGTTTTGAAGGCAACGGCGAAGATTGCTAGTAAAGAAATTTTAGTCAAAGTAAAAACGGATTTCATTCCTATGGTGAGCATCGCAATTACTTATCCGAAAGAACTTGCTAATAATAGCGAAGAAAAGCCGTTAGAAATAAAGCAAGGCGAAACTAAAACTTTTAAAGTGACCGTGTTAGGTGCTGATAATAAGAAACACAAATATACATTGACCGCGTCAGAAGAAGATAAAAAGTATTGCACTTTGACAACTGCTCCGAGTGCGATTGGGACTTCCAAGGTTAAACTAACTGAAGACGCTCCTATTGATAGAATAATTAAAGTTACTATCAGTTCAGAAGGCCTTGATATAAATGGCGAGCACCTTGTTACTTATCTTTACGTTAAAGTAGTCGCCGCAGCTTAAAGAAGCAGTGTTCGCACTAGTGAAAGTGATCGATTTCTATGATTGATACACTTTCACTTTTTAAGTCATAAATTAGATTGAGTGCTGATTCATTAAATCTCAATTTTACTGAAAATAAGTTGAATAAAAAATAGAGAAAACTCATCAAAAACAACGCAAAAACAAGATATTTTTAATGATTTTTGTAATATTTTTTCAGCATCAAAATTAAGAAGAAAACTTTGGAAATAATAATTGACAATCCATACAAATTCATTAAATTGTGCAAAATGATCTAGGAGAAAAAGGATGAAAATGAAGAGAAAAGGAATGCTACTAATACTTGCCGCATTGAGCTTAGTCGCGTGCGATCAAGAACAAGGCTCTAAAGTAGAAAGCAAGGGAGAAGGAACCACTGATACCTCTACTATCGGAGATTCAAGTAAAGGGGATAGTAGCGTGGAAACCCCTGCTGATGACGATGACGACGATTATGGAGGAAGCGAAGAAAAAGACCCCGTCACCGAGGAACCAACCGCAAATCCGAACGACAAAACCCGCAGTGAAATGATGGCCTTCTTAGAGGGAACTCTCTTAAAGGAGACCACGACACAATCTAAATTTTCATACAACTTTACTCGCTCTAACGTTCCTTATAACGAAGGTACCATTTTTGATACAGCCGAATCTTTTACCGAAAATATTCTCTTGAATGGCGTAGCGGTTTCTGAAGGCGTTAAAAAATCAAAAAAAACTACTGCTGAAGGCAAAATCACAGAAGATCTTTCTGTCAATTATCTTAAGAAATTCGACGCCGATGATACTTACTATTACCAAGTGAAAGATTACGATTCCGACACTACGAAATATGGGTTTACCGATGAAGCAAAACGGTTAGAAAAAATCACTCTTGCCGGGGCTGATTTATACCGCGCTCAAGGTGATTTCATTTCTGCTTATGCGATCGATTTAATTGATTATCTTTTCTCCCCTTACTCGACAAGTCTTTCTTCTCTTCCTTCTTTCAAAGAAAGTGAAGACGGGGATAAAAAAACATACACCGCTAAAGCGTCTGTCAGCAATAGCGGGGCTGATTCCGCCGGCAGTTATAAAGAAAGTTACTATTATGAAATGAAGCTTACCTTCGATGGAGAAGACAAGCTCACCGGCATCACGGGTAAAAAATCATGGCAATACCGTCTTGACGATAGTACTTCTACTACGCCAGACAAATACCAATATGACGATTATTCCTATCAAGCCGAATATGGCGAACGCGCGGCTACTGCTTCAAAAGACCTTAATGTGAAGGATTATTTCATTACCGATTTTACCGGTATCAAACTTCGGACTTTCAAAAACGCAAAATACGAAGATATCGACCCAACGAGTGCTGAACGCGGCATTTATATTAGTAGTGCCTCTGCAACCGGCTACGCCCCTTCAAAAGCCGCAGACACGCATTTAATCCCGGTAAGTTCCAGTAACGAAAGCGTCATTCGCCTCGATAAGACTTGCAATAATTTCTTTATTGAGCGTGTTTACGGAACGGCTACATTGACCTTCAAATCCGTCACGGGTGTTACCAAAACTATCGAAGTAACAACAAAAGAAGGCAAAGAAGCGCCATATAACCTCAATTTGGACCCTGTTTCACGTAGCAAATTCCTTAGGAATTCCCAAGACTACGGTTCAGAACGTTTTATGTATATCGGCCGTGAATACGCAGGACTCAAAATCAAAGTGCTCGATAATAAAAAATACGATGATCAAATCGATACGGTATCGAGCAACGAAGAAGTCGCAACAATCCAAGAAACTTCCTCTAACGTTGGGAGTTCGTTTACTTCGCGTATCTATTCTGTCACCCCAAAGAAAGAAGGCAAAGTGACGTTATCTTGGTATGCCGCCCTCAACCACGATGTAAAAAGAGAATTCACTTTTACGGTCAAAAAAGGATTGACCGCCGAAGAACTCAAACAAACCCTTATCAATAGCACTTGGACTTTCACTGATCAAGCGGAAGCACAAACACTTGAATTAAGTTTCACGGACAAAAAGGCCACTATGAAAAACATTCTCGCGAATGAGACTATTGTTGCTACATCATCCTATTCTCTTGAGGATTACAAAATAACGTTTGATGGTTGGTATGATGGCGATGGAGAACAAGCCCTTGGATATGGCAAAGGGGAGATGTCCATTGCTGGCGATAACATTCGCTTCTTCGATACGGAAGGTAGCGCAATCACTGGCGATCTCTTTACTAAGAGGGCGTAATTATGAAAAAAGTATTGATTCCATTTTTACTTGGTTCTTTATTTGCGCTTGCCTCTTGCTCCCCTGACGAAGATATTACGAAAAAAGGCCCAGTCGAGCTTTCTATAAACGCTATCACTCACGATGTATACGAAGGTAGAAAATTGACACTTGCGTGTTCAAAAAAAGCAGGCGTCACTTTCTCTTCTTCAAACACGGAAGTGGCGACCGTGGATGAAAAAGGCGTTGTGAAGGCCGTTTCCAAAGGAAAGGCAACTATTCAAGCAAAAGACGCGGACGGAAGCGAAGCGAAGTTTGAAATCAACGTCTCTAGTTTGCCAACGGATTTGAAAGGCATGTTTGCTGCGGCAAAAACGTATAATTTTACGATTCCTTATTCTGATTCTTCCTATGCTTATTTAGATGCATATAACGTTGTTAGAGTTCCAGCAACTAGTATCTTACCAGGTGCGTCCACTACCACTGCCCCATTAACTGGTATCCTTCAAAACGGGGAACAAGGCCTAGCGAGTTTTAGCTTTGAGAATAACGCAATCATTATCGGCGATTTTTATGGATTAGGGAAGGTTAAATCCGCACTTGATGTTTATGGTGACTCCTTTACTCCTTTCTTCACCCGTACTTCTGATTGGTCTCCTGTTTCTGAAGGGGATGACACGAGCTTTAAAACAACAAAGCAAAGTTTGATTAATTCTTTTGCTTCTATGATGGGAATGGATTACTACATCTCCTACATTGATAGCGTTAATCTCACAGTCGATTATTCTAAGATGTCACTTTATTATTCAACGACATTGTCTAATGAAACATATGGTTTCTATATTAATCGAATTGGTATTACCGCTAACACGAAGATAGAACCTTATATTGCTGCCCCGACTCCATTAAAAGCACGTCAAGATTGGGATGAAACAGACCAAGAAAAGATTAAAAAGAACTTTGATATCGCTAAAATCCCTTTTTTAGAGGGAAGCGGATATTCTCTTTCCTTGCAAGCTTATGAGAACAAACTCTCTATTAGCGATTATAACGGTGGCGATTTAAGTGAATCATACGTTAAAAAGTTAACCGAACTTGGCTGGGTGGATGAAGGCAAAAAAGATTCCCATATGGGATATGATGAGCAATCGCTTGTTTATAATTTGCCAAAGGAAAGCAAATATGATGGCGAGCAAAAATACACCGCATCAATCACTTATTTGCCAAAAGATATCTTAAACGGAAAAGACGTAGACGCCTTCCCGAATGGGAAGTTTGAAGTTGTTTTCACTTTCAATAAAAAGTCATACACTGACACGAGCGAAAACGAAGATAATCTCAATGCTTATCTTAAGGACAAAGGGGAAGGGAAATTCCCTGCAATCGCACTTAATGGTTTAGCGAATAAAGTAGAATTCGAAGATGTTCTTGATCTAAATAATGATTCCGTAAAGATTGGCATCGAGCAAGGGTTATTGACCGAAGATGATTACTATACATTCGCTTGCTATGTAACACTCACTATCAAAAACGAAAGCGATGCGAATACCATTTTAAATGAATACGTATCCTTATTAAAGAAGCAAGGGCTCCTTTATTCGGAAGAATATTCTTCCCCTGCCAAAGGCTACTTCGTCTATCTAAAAGATCGCCTTGAGTTTAGTGCTAGAATTGGAAGAGAAGATGATAACAAAACCTATTCAAAGAAGTTGACTTTCTTCTTCGGATTTTAATTGTTGAAACGTCTTTATAAATATGGAGCTGTTGAAAAAGAAGAAAGATAATTCGACAGCTCTTTTTATTTGACTAGGGAATTTTGTTTGGAACCAAATCCAAGTGAAAACGGTCCGATTGGTAGCCTCTTATTTTCTAGCGACCTTATAGACGAAATCGCCTATTAGTCGCAGATTTCTTTTGGGACGATGGAATCGCGGTCACGCTCAGACGTTTCATGCCAATAGACTTCATGTATTCCCTGGCTACGTCCTCTTTGGTGATCTCATGTGCGAACTCGCGCCTTCCGATACTCACTCTTTTGTTTGGCGGGTAGAACGTCTTTGCTCTTTTTTAAAATTGCTTTCAATAGCTAAATTTAGAGTCAGAAGCACATACCTATTGTCACTCCCTATTTCTTTCCGAGCATCTTCCTTCTCTCCTGCCTTTTCCGGTCAGCCGGGGGATTCCCCTGGCCACAACCGGATTTCCGGCTGACACCGAATGTTGCAATTAACTTAGTGCGGAAGGCCTATAAAGACCAGCGCGGAAAATTTGGAATGTTACCTAAAAAACTTGAAAAAAACGCGGGGGGGGGGTTAAAATTTTTATAAGTTAAAAAATAGGAGTTATCTAATGAAAAAACATAAAATTATTCCAATTTTGGCATTGCTTGCTTTGCCGCTTTTTAGCTGCAAAGCCGACTTATCACCTTCCTCTACGGAAGACCCTTCTTCCACTACAAATACTAGTGAAGGTGGCTCTACTAATAGTGAATCAAGCGAAGACTCTAGTGGATCTTCTTCTACTTCGACTGGCGAATCTAGCACCGAGTCATCTAACCCAACTCAAAAAGACGATCACGCAACAGGATTGAGCGTTGCGCTTTTTGAGAAAGCACCAAAAATTCCTGCTCCTGGAAGCAAACAAAAAGATGTCTGCGTTTTCTATCCTGATGCCGAATTCGATTTAGGCGTTGTAGTGACTCCTAACAACGCCCTTGAGAAGAATGTTATTGTCACAATTCCAAAAGCGAATCAAGATGAAATTAGTTATGAAAATGGGAAACTTATAACGAAGAGCGTTTGCTCCACCGTTCCATTTGAAATCGTTGTTTCTATCGAAGACACAGATATTGCGCTAACTCAAAAAGTCGCTGTTTTTGAAAGATCGAATTATTTAACGATTTTTCTGAGCGATTATCTTCTTGCAACAGAAAAAGGGGAAAGTGAATCCGCTTTAAACGCCTCTCTCTATATTTTAGGTAGTGATGGCGTTACCCAAGATCAAGGCTATGAAGCAACTTATTTTGAAAATGAAATTATTGAAACAACTAAACAAAACGACACGATTACCTCTAAATCGACCAGAAGAATTAAAGATGGATATTATTATGATGTAACTTATGAAAAGGACGGAACGACGATTGATTTGAACACTAGTAGCAAAACTCCAATCGGAGATGGCGACAATCAAATCGAAGAAGAGGTCGCTTTAGACCGCGTAAACCACTTTCGATTTACCAATTATCAAAACAGTTTCGTGGAAGCAATTACTACTTACATATTAGCATACGGGAGCGGTCGTTTTATTAATGGCGACAAATTTCAAAACGTGCTTCGATTCAACATCCTAGAGGAAGAAAGTTCGCGTTTTCTTGTTGATATTGTTGGAAAGAACCAAAGCCAAGACGATAAGAGCGAATATTATAATGTTAAATTCGATATTCATTTCGATTCGCTTAAGAGAATCACTTCTTTTAAGTGTCAAACAATTTACGCTGAAAACGAAGATTTAAGCCTGATTGACAAAGTTCCAACCGCGGAAAATTCTCGAACACAAGTTTTCAATATTGCTTATGTCGATAAAAAGATACCAAATCCGAACGAGGACGATTTTAGTCATGTCGAACTTGAAAAGCCTGCTTTAGAGAAAGTAAAAAACAAATTTTTAGAAATCGCGGAACAGCTTGATGAAGCCGAAGGAGAAAGGCTCTCATATTCCCGATTACGCATTATTTCTCCCAATGTATATGAAGAAACTAATGAAGCGAGATATTACAAGAATGAAACCATTTTAGATTCGTCTTTAGTTACTCATAGCGGTGAAACTACAAGCAAGAGCCAATCAAGAACCGCCACAACAATCCGCGACAATAAGCTTTATTCCTTGAGCTACAATTCTGAAAACAATAAGTATGCGGTTATTTCGAGTTCGGAAATCGGAACTGCTGAAGGTCAAACTAGCGAAGCTGATGCTACTTATCAAGCTAATCACGCCCATTTTAATCAAAACACCATTGGCCTTAAAGGCGCTTTTGAAACCTATTTTATGATTACGATGGGCTTAAATGATGAAGAGACGTTAGGGGGAGTTACTTATCAAAATATCAAAACTGAGATTACTAGTAACTACGATGATCGTTTCGAGTGCTCTATTTATTTCTCAATTTCTTCTTCTAATGCGGGAACTACAGAAACCCATTGGGGCGCTGCAACTGCTAGCATCGGCTTTTCATCCGGAGATGTAAATCGTGCGAATTTAAATGTCGATATTTACACTTCAAATCCATTTGATAGTCATGGGGATTTGAATCAGGCAGTCACTCCAGATAGAAGAGAGACCATTGAAATGGCTCTCTCTTATTACGCCAATAATACGAAAATCGATAATCCGAATCCAATTACTTTTGGTGAATCCGAACCTGAATCCCCATCCCCATCAGAGACTTCTGAAACTGTCGCAGAGAGAATGAGCCAAATTCTTATTGATTTGAACCAAGCGGAAGCTACAAGAGCTAAGAACGCTAGGTTTAAATTTTCTGTAATAGAATTAGGGGAACAAGAAAAGCCGGAGCGCGAAGAGGAGTGCGAAATCAATTATTATAAAAACGAAACCATAGTTTCTGACACGTCTAATTCTTATAGTGATGACGGGAAGAGCTATACTCATTCTACAGAAACAGTCACAACAATTCGTGATGGCTATTTGTATGAATTGCAGTATGACTTTGGTAAAAATACCTATAATCTTGCTTCTAAAACTGAAATCGGTAGTGATAAGGAAGCTCAGAGCGAGGCGATTAGTGAAGCCAATCACGCAAAGAACCCTGTTTCTGATGCCAATCTTTTTGATGATCTTTTTGAACAAGGCTTTGCGCTGGGACTAGTGGATCAGACGGTTCCAAATGTTGGCGATTTCCAAAATATTCAAACAACGATTCACGAGAAATCCGCCACTTCTTTAAGCTTTACTTGCAATTACGCTGAGTCTGTTACTTACGGCGAAACAACCACCGAGGTTTGGTTCACATCTACAGTGAATTTGTCTTTTGAACAATCAAAAGATTCGGAGGATTATCTATTAGTGGGCGCTACTTTGGTAAGGTACATGTTTACGACAAACCCATTTGATGAGAACGGCAAAATGCTCCAAAACGTCACGCCTAATTATCGTGAGGATTATTCCCTGTACATTGAATATTATGAAAATAATGAAAAAGAGGCAAACCCAAAGCCAATAGACGTGGCGCAATTCGCTAAATAATAGAAACAAAAACGAAAGGGCAGGGTAATCTTAGTAACCTTGCCCTTTTAATATGGCTTTAGTGTTTCCACATGAGTTTGTAGAAGCCGCTAGAAAGAAGCTTTTTTGCAGTTTTGCTAGGGAAATTAGATAATATGTTGATAGCCTCAACCGCAGATAAACGGTTTTCACGAACGTAGTTAGCCAAGATGACATTGTTTCTTTTTAGTTCTTCTTCACTCGCGTAACCTAGATAAGTTAAAAAAGAAACGAGTTGCACGTTAGATGCATTCACCTTGACATAAGGCTTTCGCAAAATAATTCGTCTCCCGAATTGAAAAACGGCTTTTTTACCACTCGTGGCCTTATTTGTGACGATTTCTAAGCCTGTTTCTAATAGCGGGAGTCCTTTTATTTCACGGACGAAATTATCGCCATAATAGAAGCCGATAGTATCATGACTAGATCCGATGTAACGGAAAACAATGGATTTGTTTTTAAGCTCTTCTTCGCTTAGTTTGCCACTATCGATAACGTAGACCCCGTACCCAAGCCGCTTTACTTTTTCTTTTTTCGCTAGTCTCGACATTTCTTCTTTTAAGGCGTCAGGCGTTAATGAACGGACAACACGATTGGCCATCGTTAAATTAAATAAGGTATCTATTCCTATGTTTTCTTTTAGTTGGGAATAAAAAGATTTGTTCATTGCTAAATATTCTAGCAACTTTAAAAAAGTTAAACAAGTAACATTTTGATATTTACTAATTAATGCTTCTCATAAAGCAATAAAAAAGACCTAAGTTTCCCTAGGTCTGATTTTTGTTATTAGGCTTTATTTTCCACCGATAGACATCTTCTTAATTAAGACATCTGGGCTAGCGATGGAATTAAGACGAAGCACGACATTATTATCAATATCTTTGATATCACCTAACATTGTTAAGAGGTTTCCCGAGATTGTAATGAGATTTAATGGAGTTGTTAATTTGCCGTTTTCGATCATGAATCCCTGTGCTTGGCAAGAGAAGTCGCCGCTTTGGGCATTCATGCCCGTTCCTAAGCCTGCAATTTCAGTGATATAGACGCCTTTCTCAATAGGGGCAATCATCTCCTTGAATGTTTTCTTGCCTCCTTTAATGACGATATTATTGTATCCGATTCCGATCTTTCCGCCTTGCCACTGCCCGTTTCCGGTAGAAACGACATTATCTTTTTTCGCGGTTTCACGGTTATAGAAATAGTTTTTGAGAACCCCGTTTTTCACGATATCTTTCTCAATTGTTGCAACGCCTTCATCATCGAAATAAGAGAAGAATACGTTCTTTTGAAGCGGCTTTTCTTTGATTGTGAGTTTGCTAGAGGCAACTTTTTCCCCTAGTTTTCCAATCAAGAAGGAGCTTTGCTTTTGCACTTCTTCTGCGGATGCGCTGCTTAAGAAATAATTCACCAAATCACCAAAGATATCATTTGATAATACCGTTGGATATTTATCGCTTTCGCAAGGGACTCCACCGAATTTTGATAGGGCCTTTGAGGCAACACTTTGAATAAACTCATCCTCATGAAACGCGGCTAAATCGTTTCCAAAGAAGATGTCATATCCGGTTTTCGTTTCTTCGTTTACTTTTGCAACAACCCCAGCAACAATCACGAAATAGTTCGATTTTTGCTTTAGTTTTAAGCCATAGGAATTATAGAATTCACTGCTGGATTCGCTTTCGTCATATTCAACGGAGGAAACGTCATCGATACGTTTATCATAAGCGAATAATTTATTCTCGATATCTTTGATTAAAGCAATTTTGTCTTCGATTTTAATTTGGGACAAAGCAGCGTTATAGACATTCTTTCTATGATATTTTTCGCTACCTTTGAATAATTCGGCCTTATCTTCTTTTTCGTTTAATGAGGCAGCATCGATAATGCCGTTGATCAAAAATTCAAAAGTCCCTTTTCCGATTTCTTCGGTTCTGCAGCTACCGAACTTTCCCTCATAGATACCGCATGCCATGATGCTTTGCGATTCATTGATCGAATAATTATCGATTTCGCGATGGAACAAAGAAACAGAGGTCGATTTGCTTTTTGAAATTTGGATTTGGGCGCTTTCAAGGCCTTTTTCTTTCGCTAATAAGAAGAATTCTTTGATATTCATTCGAGTTTTCCCCCTCTTCCGCCTACGGTGATTTCTTTGATACGGATGGTTGGCTGACCAACATTGACTGGGACCATACCACTACTTGCGCCACACATCCCTTGCCCTAAATCGACGTCATTACCAACGCGGTCGATATTCATTAATACTTCTTTGCCACTTCCGATTAGGGTGCACCCTTTCACAGGTTCACACACTTTGCCATCACGAATGATATAGGCTTCACTCGCGGAGAAATTGAATTCACCGGTTGTGGGTTCAACGCTTCCGCCTCCGAAGTTTGTGACATAAATGCCAAGCTTTGTATCTTTAATGATGTCTTCTGGCTTATCTTTACCCGCTGCAATGTAGGTATTGCTCATTCTGGAAACAGGCTCATAACGGTAATTTTGCCTTCTGCTTGTGCCGTTTGCTTCCATATTGAGCCTTCTTCCATTTAATTTATCGATCATAAAGCCAACGCAGATACCATCTTTGATCAATTGGTTTTTCTGCGTAACGTGGCCTTCGCTATCGATATTGTTCGAACCCCATTCGTTTGGCATCGTACCATCGTCATAAGCACTAACGATAGGCGAAGCGATTTGCTTGCCTAAAGAATCCGAGAAAACGGATAAGTGCTTCGCTGTCGCGGCTGCTTCTAGGCTATGGCCACACGCTTCATGGAAAACGACTCCGCCCCATCCGTTACTAATAACAACTGGGAATCGCCCACTTGGGCATTCTTTGGCAGAAAGTAGCATAATCGCTTTCTCACCGGCGTTTTTGCAAATGCCTTTATAATCTAGCGTATTCACGAAATAATCCCATCCAGCCGATTTTCCTGGGCCAGAGAAATAAGATTCGATTTTGCCATTATCGGAAGCCACTGCGATGACAAGCATTCTGCCTCGCTCTTCAACGTTATGGAATTGCTTCCCAATCGGTCCTTCTGCATTGAATAGCTCGAATTCGCGATAACTATCTGAGAAAGCGTTCTGGATTCTCACTAGACGAGCATCAACATCTTTTGTCGCTTTGTAGCATTCTTTTAAATAAGCGACTTTCTCTTTTGCAGGGACGTCTTTAATGTGATCAGTAATCTTATTGATTACTTTCACATGCTGCTTTTCTATTTTTGTAACAGTGAAACGTCGTTCTCCGGTAAATGAAGCGGCAAGGCGATGGGCTAAAGATAATAAACTCTTCGCACTGATGTCGCTACTATAGCCATATACGCTTCTTAATTCATTTAAAATACGGATGCCAACGCCAAAACCATCGTTCTTCGATACGCTCTCAACTTTGCCGTTTTCTAGGCTAACACTATTAGAAAGCGTCCTTTCGAGATAGATTTCAGCATAGTCTCCGCCAGTCGCTAAACATTCGTTTAGGACTTTTAGGGCTAGATTTTTAGAAATCATATAGCTCTTCCTCCTGATTAACCATGGCGATACTACCACATATTATCGATACTTTCACTTTCAATTCTATGAATAACTATCAATTAAAGTAAAGCAGTATAGTATCATTTGATAATAGTAATAAAACACCAAAGAAAGCTTTTGTCGTGAAGGAAAAGAAAAGTGATATATTTAGGATAGAGGTTCTTCTATGCCAAAACTATTTTATCAAGGTCATGCTTCGATTCGAATCACCACTGATGAAGGGAAAAACATTTTCATCGATCCATATGCAGGGGAAGGGTATAAAACCCCTGCGGACTTGGTTCTCATTACTCATGAGCATTATGACCATAATGCGATTCATTTAATCACGTTGACCCCTAGAACCATCGTCATCCGCGCAAAAGACGCTTTAGAAAACGGTGTTTATCATGAATTTGATGAATATGGCGTTCATATTAAGGCAGTTCCCGCATATAACTCTCACCATAAAAAAGAAGAATGCGTTGGGTATTTATTAACGGTGGATGGAGTAAAAATCTACCATGCGGGGGATACGGACTATATTCCCGAAATGAAAGATTTAGTAAAAGAAAATATCGATTACGCCTTACTTCCAATCGATGGCTATTATACGATGTCTCCGCAGGATGCCTCTAACGCCTCTATTACGATGAAAGTCAAACATATCATCCCGATTCATATGCATCCAGGAATGGATTTTGATATGAAACAGTGCATGAAAGTAACTGCTCCGATGGCGATGCTAGTTCGTCCGAATGACTTAATCGAACTTAAACACGAGGAATAAACATGAAGACGATAAATAAATTGCTTTGGTATTTCCTATATTACGCCTCCTCGACTTTATTCGTGTATTTTGTGTTTCACGCGGGGATGGGGTTCATTAATCTAGACCCTTCGAATTTGACAATAGATTACGTTGGCAAAAACGCCTTTCTCCCATTCCTATATTCCTCTTTACTTTTAGTTATTATGACAGTAACTCAAACTCGAATTTTGAAGCAAAACGAGAAAAGAGAAGAATTCATTTATGGATGCTTCAATTTGATATTTTCCTTATTAGAAACCGCGTTAGGGATTATTCTTTTGAGTCTAGGGGCAAGTAAGAATTCTCTTCCGTTAAATGTCAGTGCATCCATGATTTTAGGACTTGGAATTATTGAATTAGGATACTCAATTTTCCTCTTGATTGACCAAGCAAAGAGAGTAGAAGAAAAAGACGTCAATTCTTGAAAAAATCTTCCAAAGCCCCAAAAGGATTATCTGACCATTTTGTTATAGCGATAGTAGAGAGATATTCTTTGGGTGTTTTATGATAATAACGGTGAAACAATTCCGTAAAATAGCTTGGGGAAGAAAACCCTACTTTTCTAGCAATGTCTTTGATAGGGGTAGAGGATTCTTTTTCTAGCAATTTTGAAGCTGCATCAAGCCTCTTTTTCAACAAATATTGCGTTGGAGAATCGTGAATCGTATTTTGAAAAACACGTAAACAAGCCCGTTCACTTAAGGAGGAAGCACTAGCGATTTCTTTTAATGTAAGTGGCTTTTCGTAGTTTTGATTGATGTAAGAAATCATCTTCATAATTTGGCCGTCTTTTTTCTTATATTGATTCTTTTTCGTTTCTTTCCGTTTCATTTGTCTAAGGGCGATTAGAAACATTGTCAAAGCACATTGTTTCGATGTTAACGAATAGAATTCATCTTTTTTAGCAGTTGAATCTTTGATGCTATTCATGGAAGAAACCATCTCTTTGCCTAATGAGGTAGTAATCGGAAATAGTAAACTTGAAGCGTAATGACGAGAACAAAAGCTAAGTGCGGGTTGATTATTGTCTAATCCTAATTCGTCTATAGAAAAAGCCAGTGTCTCTAATTCTAAATCACCCTCTCCATTTATTTGATAAATTGATCTTTCAAATAAAAATGCAACATCACCTTTCTTCAAGGCGATGAGCTCTTTACCTGTGCGGATATTGATATCACCTTTTTTATCTAAAATCACTAAGAAATTAGGCGTAGAAATCCACTCCGTTCCTTTCGGAGAATCTTCTGTAATTTTAATTGTGTCAAACTTAATCATATGGCGGCTTTGTTATAGTCATTTTAACTCATTTCCTAGTATTTTTCGACGATTAATTTGCTTTAAATGTCGCTTTTACTTTACTTCCAAAAGCGAAGGACTATTCACCTTATCTTTAGTTCTATTTTAGATATAGCTAATAAGGTGGAAACCGCTCGCCTTTTTGTTTATGAATCAACGATGATATAAATTAGTCGCTTTCATTTATCGTCGGAAAGTAGCGTGACCCGCCTTCGCTTTTTAGATAGGCGTACAAAATTGTACTTATGCTCTCTTTTATTTAGCTAGACCAGATGCTCTAATTCGAATATAGAAAGCACATTAGAACATGGGATTCTATTCTTTTTAAAATCTCTATTCAAACGTAGAAAACTATCTAAAAAATAGGTAGAACGATATTATTAAAAAGAAAGGTGGTTTATGAATAAAATTACGATTAAGAACATTGAAATCAGTATCACAGGGATTGGAGATGATGATTTCATTAGTTTGACCGATATGGTTAGAGCAAAAAATCCAAAAGAGCCAAAGGACGTTGTGAAAAAACTGGATGAGATTAAGGTCTTCTCTTGAATTTCTTGGTATTTGGGAAACTTTGAACAACCCAAACTTTAACCGGGTCGAATTCGACCCCCTATTAGCGGAGTTTGGTAAAAACTCGTTTACTATGTCTCCCACTAGGTGAATTAGTGCATTTAATGCGATTGGGATTAGAACAAAACCAACTAAAAATGGTGGCACCTTTGCTCATCGCGATATTGCTTTCGAGTTTGCTTCATGGATTTCTGCTGAAGTAAAACTATATATCATCAAAGAATTCCAAAGATTAAAAATTCAGGAGCCAGAACAACTTGAATGGCATGGCAAAAGACTACTGACAAAACTGAATTATTTGATTCAAACGGATACTACGAAAGAATTTTTGGTGCCTGTTGAATTATCGAACGAACAAAAAAGTTATATTTACGCGAATGAAGCAGATTTATTGAACGTTGCCTTATTTGGAAAAACCGCCAGGCAGTGGAGAGATGAAAATATAGACAAAAAAGGAAATGTTAGAGATTACGCCAATACGATAGAGTTAGCAATTTTGAGTAATCTCGAATACCTAAATTCGATGCTGATATCTCAAAAAGTGTCTCAGAAAGAAAGACTCATACTTCTTAATAAAGAAGCGAATAGAGAAAAAGAATTATTCAACAAGAACAGTATTAAACCTATACATAGAATAGAAAAGAAGTAACGACTCGAAATCGATGGGGTTAAACCAATCAATTTGATATGGCAAGAAAGGAAAAAAATATGGCGTATAAAGTATTGGGGGATAGAATCAAAAAGATTCGTTTGGATAACAAGATGTCTCAGCAAGAATTCGCAGAGGCCTTGGGCTACACCCATAAATCAATGATCAACAAGATTGAAAGCGGATTAACCGACATGTCTTTTGATAAAATCATTAAGTTAATTCTAGAATTTAAAGTAAACGCGAATGAATTCTTAGATTTATCTGATCAAGAAACTGAAGATTTGATGTCGATGGCGGATAAGGCGGATAAGCCAGACTGGAGAAGGATCCATCCCCTCAAATCAAAAGACGAAAGCGTGGTTTATGTTAAGCCGACATTAATCAGCTGCCCAAACATCAAAGTAGGGGAATATACATATTTTGATGGTCAAAACTTTCAAAATCATGTCACCCATCATTATGACTTTATTGGTGACAAGTTAATTATCGGCAAGTTCTGCCAAATCGGTAGAGGGGTTGAGTTCATTATGAATGGCGCTAATCATCAAATGAATAGCGCCTCCACCTATCCCTTTTATATATTCAAAGGCTGGAAACAAGACCCACCTTTAAAGGTAGATTTACCGTATAAAGGGGATACGGTTATTGGGAATGATGTATGGATTGGCCAAAACGTCACATTCTTACCCGGAGTCCATGTGGGCGATGGATGCATTATTGGCGCTAATGCTGTGGTGGCTTCTGACATCTCTCCCTATTCAGTGGTGGTAGGCAATCCCGCTAAAGCAATTAGAAAACGCTTTGATGATGAAATGATTACACTTTTAGAAAAACTAGAGTGGTGGAACAAAACGCCAAATCAAATTCAAAAGATACTCCCTATCCTTTCTAGCGGTGACATTGAATATGCTAGGGATGAAATCAAACGCATCATAGGCGGAGACGAGACTTTGTAAGAACGCCTTTTCACTTTAACGCAATATGTTTTGTGCGTTAGTTGCTTTGTACTGCTTTTGAAAACAAAAATATTTGAAGAATTTTATTGTTCGTCGGCTGTCTCAAATCGGATTAGCGACTTCTTTTGTGCAAAGCTAGCAAATGCGATATCTTTTTATAGAGGCACCACTATAGGGATTCAAAAAGGTAGGTTAGATTTCAAATATGCTAAGAAAGGGCGCTTTTATCGAGTGCTGCTTGTCCCGACTCATACGAAACTGAATGACCTTGGCTGTATATTCGTCGAGGCGCTTAAAGGAGTAATGGAGCACTGTTTCTGATTCAAAAAGGAAAGACACATCGTTTGAACCAGCTGCTTTTTTGACAATTCTGTTTACATGAATTTTATACCATCGAAGATTTAGGTGAAAAATTTGTTTTCATTTATGATACGGGCGAAGGCTGGGATTTTGATTGCAAGGTGTATAAAAAGAGTGTCTTTTTAGATACGAAAGATACTACGGTTCTTCTTGAAGGCGCTGGTCAAGGCATCTACTAGGATAATATCGGCACTCTCTATGCTTATCTATAAGGGGACATTCCTCACGATTTTAATGATGAAGATGATGAACACGGCATTTATAAGCCATGGAACGTTTTTGTTGATAAATATAGTGAATTCGACGACCCCTTAGATATTGAAAAAGAAAATGGTGCCTTGAATGATGTAGTTGGTCGCACGATAAAGAAATACGCAAAGAACGAAAAAAGATTTATTAAAGAAAATGGAATGAACATGTTGGATTATAAAGAAAAGCCCAAAAGAAGACCTCGTCAGCACGATTTTTTGACATTTGACGCATAATTCCTCGTTCCGTAAACCCTTTTTGCAATAGAGCGCAATTGAATTTATGCCCAATAAGGAATATAAGCGGAGTCTTTTTTATCCGATCCATTTGTCTTTTTGATAATTCCTTCTGAAACTGCTTGGAAAAGAAGGCGACTGATTTGATATTTCGCTCTCTCGCCTAAGCCGAATCGCTCACGAATCGAAGAATTGGTTGCTAGGGTCGATGATAGATAAGCCAAAACAACATGATCATATATCGCCTTTTGTTTTTCACTTGTGAGCAATTGATCAAAACTTTTCGCAAAGAATAGTATCACCCTGACTCCACTTGGCGTCTGTTCAACCTTCATTGGGGGAAGGTGTTCTTTTTCTAATGAGGCGACGATTTTGTCGAATCCGCTTCCGGCCGTATCTCCAATGTTGATACGTCTCAAAAATGAAGCCATTTTTTCATTACGTGGTTTTGGTGAAGAATCAATTAGACGATCGAGAGGTACATCGAGACTCCCAGGGTTAGAAAATTCGACGCGATTGGGAAAAACTTCGACTAAGGGCCCACCTGTGGAAAGCAAGTCCTGGTGGATGAGCGCATTTCCTAGCGCCTCACGAATAGCAATAGGGGGGAGAGAGTATTGATTGTGCCTTATTCCTTGAATGAACGTGTCCGCTTTTTGAATGAGAGCCATGATTTGAGCGAACGCTTTCTCAAATGAGGAAACATATCCTTCGTTGAATTCGTATTTCCCCATGGTTTCAAGCCGGTCAATGGTGTTGTAGCGGACGATGCGGATTAATTTGTTTTCTAAACCCGCAAACGAAAAAAGATTTTCCCCGAATAGTAATGCCCCATATGCGGTAATGGAATAAAATTCCTTTTCTCGCTCGAGGATGAATCCTTCTCTAGTGAAAGAAGAGAGCCACTCTTCTTCTCTATTGGGAAGCGGGACGTTCAAGGATGAATAATAAGACTTCATCATCAGTTCTTCTTCTACTTGTTGCTTGCTTAATTCCGACAAAACAACCCTTTTCTCCGGGCTGGTATCTTCAAGTTTTTGCCATAACTCTTTTTCAAGAAGCGGATATTCCTTGATATTCTTTTTGTTTGTTCCAACTCGGCAATAGGCTTGCTTCTTAAATGTCGTCGCGAAATGCGTCGCTGCCGGAATTCTAAGAACGAGTACGTGATGTCCCTCAATTTCTAGCTCGTAATCCTCTAATGCAAACGAAGGTGTCAACAGGTTTTTCCAGTATGCCAATATTTCTTGGCCACCTTTTTTCCAGTTTTTAAAAGATAACGTAGTTCCAACAAATTGATGCGTTTTATCACTCACTCCCCAAATTAAGTACCCAAACGGGACTCCATTAAGAAGAGCCATGTTCGATAAAGCGGAGATATATTCGCCCATTTCATCAGGGTCTCCATTATTTTCTTTAAATTCGATATAAGGGGATTCTCCTTCCGCTTTAACGATGCCTTGAACGATGTATGTTATAGAGAAAATGTCTTGCATCTTGTTGCCTCCGATGATGACAATTTTAATCGAAACGCAATAATAGCGCAATAGAGCGCAATTAAGCGCAATTAAAAAACATTCGATAAATAGCCAATTTCCAATTTTTACCTGCTAGATTTTGCAAACGTGCGCAATTAAAAAATGAGTTTCTATGATGAAAACATTTTCCCAAAAGAGATGCTTATGTCTAGAGTAAGTAGGCCGCTATTGCTAGTTCCATGCGAACTACGAAATGAAAAAACAAAGGTTTAGCAAAAAAGAAACTTGTCTTTTTAAAGCGTGAATTCATTGTTCTAGACGGAGAGATCCCACTAGTCGATAGGGGAGTTTCTTCCTCATTTTTAGATTGCAACCCTTAAGGGTTTTTCGTATTATATTCCGCGTATCTCTCTGTGCGGCAATGACCGTACGGCGAAAGGAGTAAAGAATATGAAGAAAGACATCCATCCAGAGTATCATGAGTGCACCGTCACCTGCGTCAGCTGTGGCGCAACATTCAAGACCGGATCCACTTTGAAAGAAATCAAAGTTGATACCTGCTCTAATTGCCACCCATTCTACACTGGTAAGCAACGTTTCGTCGCTGCTGATGGCCGCGTTGACAAGTTCAATAAAAAACTTCAAAAAGCGCAGCAAGCCAAAGCCGAAACCAAATAACACGTTATCATTAATCATGATAAAATTAAGCCGCGTAAATCGCGGCTTTCTTTTTGGAGCATCTTATGAGCAAGAAATTTTACATCACGACCCCTATTTATTACCCAAGCGCTCGCCCTCATTTAGGACACGCTTATTGCACAACCATTTGCGATATCATCGCTAGGGGAAAAAGAATGCGTGGCTTTGACACGTATTTCCTTACTGGTCTAGATGAACACGGCGAAAAGATTCAAAAGAACGCCGAGGCAGCAGGAATCACGCCACAACAATTTGTGGATAATGTGGCGAAGACTTTCACAAATCTTTGGTCGCTTCTTCACATCTCAAATGACGACTTTATCAGAACGACTCAGCCACGCCACTATTTGACGGTCCAAAAGATTTTCCAAAAGATGCAAGAAGATAATGACGTTTATCTTTCTAGCTATAGTGGATGGTACTGCGTTCACGAAGAGACCTACTGGACGGAAACGCAAGTCGGGGAGAATCATATTTGCCCTGAATGCGGGCGTCCAGTTGAGAAAAAAGAAGAGCCAGCTTATTTCTTTAAATGTTCAAAATATGTTGATGACTTACTTTCTTTTTATGATTCCAACCCGAAATTCATCACGCCCGAAGGCCGCAAAGCGGAAATGGTGAATAACTTCATTAAGCCTGGCTTAACGGACTTATGCGTGTCTCGCACGACCTTCACTTGGGGAATCCCGGTACTTGGGAGCGAGAATCATGTTGTTTATGTTTGGCTTGACGCTTTAACTAACTACATCACCGCGTTAGGCTATCTTCAAAGTGATGATAGCAAGTTCCAAAAATTCTGGAACGATCCTGAAACAGAGATTGTTCACGTGATTGGTGCCGATATCACTCGTTTCCACACGATTTATTGGCCGATGTTCCTTAAAGCCCTTCATTTGCGTGAACCAAATCGAGTGTTTGTGCATGGTCTTCTTATGATGAAGGACGGCAAAATGAGCAAGAGCAAAGGGAATGTTGTCTATGTTGAACCTCTTGTCGAACGATATGGCGTTGATGCGGTGCGTTATTTCTTGGTGAGAAACGTCATCTTCGGAATGGATGGGAAATTCACTCCAGAAGATTTCGTGGAGGCCATTAATGTTGATTTGGCCAATAACCTTGGGAATCTTCTCAATCGTACGGTTTCCATGATTGAGAAATATTACGATGGAGTCGTTCCAAATTATGAAGGAGATGTCACGGATTTAGATAAGGACCTTCATGAAGCGGCTTTAAAGACGATCGCCACGTATGAAATATTGTCCGACGACCTTAAAGTCACTGAAGCCTATGCCTCGGTGATGGATCTTGTCAGCAAAGCGAATAAATACATTCAAGATAGCGCTCCCTGGGCTTTAGCGAAAGATCCATCGAAAAAGAAAGAACTCGCTAGCTGCATGAATCATCTTGCCAATGTTATTTTCTTAGCGGGTATGCTTTTGTCCCCGATCCTTGTGACGAAATCCGCGAAAATCTTTGATCAATTGGGAGTTCCTTCCGAGTTACGCAACTACGAATCCGCGAAGAAATTCGGCATTATCTCAGGCACGACAGTGGAGAAAGGGGAACAATTATTCCCTCGTCTAAACGAAGCGGAAGAAATCGAATACATTAAAGGCTTGATGGCCGCTCCAAAAGAAAAGGCTGTAGCCTAATGAAAAAAGCATCCTTTCAAAAACAAATATTAAACGGAAAATGCATTGATCTTTCTTACGAAGGGAAAGGCGTTTTCAAATGCGACAACAATGTCGTTTTTGTAAATGACATGTTCCCAGAGGAAGAAGGGGATATCGAAATTGACTATCGTAGGAATGGGCAATTTTTTGGGCATGTTAAAAAGCTAACGAAGAAGTCAATCGACCGTGAAGCGGTACGTTGCCCTTATTTTTATCAGTGTGGGGGATGCCAATTTCAAGATTACGCTTATAAAGCGCAGCTTGAATTCAAAAGGAAAAAAGTTCAGGAGCAATTTCGTAAGCTTGCTCATATGGATATAAAACCTTTAGCCACATTAGGAATGGATCATCCAGAAGGATACCGAAATAAGGTTCAACCCCTATTAGGCAAAGACGAAAGAGGAAATATTTATTCTGGATTCTATAAAGCTGGCACGCACATAATCGTCCCCATCGAAAAGTGTTTGATTGAAGATGATAGGGCCACCAAAGTGCTCGCGAGTGTGCGTAAACTCATGAAGAGTTTTCATATTGAGCCATATGATGAGGATTCTGGATATGGCGTTATGCGCCATATCTTAATCAAAACATCGTATTATTACCCAGAGATTATGGTCGTGCTTATTACGGCGGTTGATTCTTTCCCGAGCCGAAATAATTTCATCCGTGCTTTAATTAAAGATTGCCCTAGTATCACGACTATCGTTGAAAATATAAATTCCCGTCACACTTCTGTTGTTTTAGGAGAAAAGACAAGGGTTTTATATGGAAAAGGCTACATTCAAGATACTTTATGTGACATTCATTTTAGAATCTCCGCAAAATCCTTTTATCAGACTAACCCTGTTATGACCGAAATCCTCTACAAAACCGCGATGGAATTCGCAGAACTAACGAAAAACGATGTGGTATTTGATGCGTATTCTGGCATTGGCACGATTGGCTTAATCGCTGCAAAAGACGCAAAAAAGGTGATTTCCGTTGAGATTGTTCCTGAAGCGGTAAGGGACGCTAAAGAAAACGCGAAATATAATCACATTGATAATTTCTATGCCTACGCGGACGACGCTTCTTCTTTTATCTATAAGATGGTCCGTAATCATGACCACATTGACGTCCTTTTCATGGATCCTCCTAGAAAAGGAAGCGATGAGAAATTCCTTAAAGCAGTCCTTGCAATCAAACCATCTCGAATTGTTTATATTTCTTGTGACCCTTCTTCTTTAGCGAGAGACGTTGCTTTTTTAAGTAGAGGTTATGAGGTGAAGAAAGTACAACCTGTGGATATGTTCCCTCAAACATTCCATGT